>Ga0207156_10222_pt1 | contig 13665 bp, 11 predicted proteins | sample Alteio_BWMinHeat_24_FD_153514 | JGI IMG/M metagenome (GOLD analysis project Ga0207156, IMG submission 153514) | Enriched cells from forest soil in Barre Woods Harvard Forest LTER site, Petersham, Massachusetts, United States -... | ecosystem: Environmental > Terrestrial > Soil > Temperate forest >...
CTTCCGGCGGCTCCAGGTGTAGGCTGACTTTCGCGATGCGCTTGCGGAGGAAACAACTCCACACCTTCGATCATTCCCCGCTTCTGGTAATCGAAAAACCAGTCCTCACCCGGCTCGCAGCTGGCTATGATCGGATGCCCCGCCGCCGCATGCTTTGATGCATGTTGACTCGGAGAACTGTCACAGCATCCGATGTGCCCACACTCCGCACACCGACGCAGATGAAACCACCAACCTTTCGGCAACGCCAGGCATTCCACACATCCGTCGCCACTTGGTCTTGAAGCGGGATTAAGTCCGCGCTGATGTTTCTTTTCCTTTAGACGTTGCCTTTCCAACGAAGAGTTCAAGTCAGCAGCAAGATCTTTCCGATACCACCCTTTTCTGCCGCTGCTTGAGCTTTGGCCGCCTCACTCAGCGGCAGTTTCAGGCTAATCGGGATTACCAGCTTGCCGTCTCGCACGGCTTCGGACATGAACTGGAGCGTATTCCTGTCGAATTTAGAGAATACGAACACCGCCTTTACAGATGGGTACTTCGCGGCGTTCTGCGGTGCCTCGAGAACCGTAGCAAACACCCCTCCCGGCTTGACCTTGGCGATCAGCTTCTCGGCAGTTCTTCCGCCGACCGTATCCGCCACCGCATCGAGCGGCGAAAGATTCGCAATCGCGGTGTCGTCGTCGGTTGCGACCACTTGATCCGCGCCCACATTCTTCGCCTCATCCATCTGCCTCTTCAAAACCCCCGCGATCACAGTCGCCCCGCGTTCCTTCGCAGTGAATACCGCCGATCGCCCTACATTTCCTGCGGCTCCTACGACCATAACCGTCTGACCCGCTTTGATTCCCGTACCTGAAAGGAGCTGGTTGCCGGTTGTCGTCACCAGCGGCAGTGCCGCCGCCTCGATCAAATCAAGGCCCTCGGGAATATCCGCTAGAACGTCCGCTTTCACCACGCAGAGTTCGGCGTACGTATTGTCCGCCATTGCGAACACCTGGTTGCCGACTGTAAAAGCTTCAACACCCGGTCCAACCTTCACCACGGTCCCCGCCATATCGACTCCTATGAGTCCTGGAAAGTGGATAGGATAAAAATCCTTCGTTAATCCAGCACGCCGCTTGTAGTCGATCGGATTCACGCTCGCGGCAGCGACCCGCACCAGCACTTCACCCGGACCGGGAACCGGATCTGGGTACTCCTCAAACTTCAGTACTTCCGGACCGCCATATTCATGGACAACAATTGCCTTCATGACTCATCTCCAAGGTGGACAAAGAACCATTAGCGATCAGTTGGATGAAAAAACGCGTGCCGTGAGCTAGTAGCCCATGCCCACGTTTGCGTTATTCGCTATTAAGCCAGAAGTGGGGTGAAGAAATCTATTGGACGATGGTATCGGCCGACATCTTCGCAGTTGGTACAGCGACAAAGGAGTGGGGAATCCGAAAATTCTCATGCCTCTTGGTAAGTCTGCGGCATCACACGGCTATGCTGCAAGGCAGGCCAACCTCCCGGATGGCGAACTCTTGAGTTGCTGGAGGAAAGAATACCTCGCACACCCGAAGCCTTAGCTGAGATCTTGGCACCGCTTACCGCCGACGAACTGCGAAAGATCGATGCTTACTGGCATGCCTGCAATTATTTGGCGGCAGGAATGATCTATGTGCGCGCGAATCCTATGCTCCGGGAGCCCTTGAGGCCGGAGCTCATCAAGAATCGACTTCTTGGTCATTGGGGGTCGGATCCCAGACAGTCTTTGATATGGATTCACCTAAACCGTCTTATCAAGAAACACGACCTGAACGTCAAGTCTGAAAAATTCACACGCGTGTGAGATCGGGACTCCCTGTGAGCGCCAGGTATTCATGGATGAACGCGATCGACATGCTGCCTTCGCCTACGCCGCTGGCTACCCGCTTGATCGAACCGTGACGGACGTCGCCCGCGCAAAATATGCCAGGAAGGCTCGTCTCGAGCGGAAACGGCTCCCGATCAAGAGACCACCCGGTCAGGTCTCGTCCGGTGTAAATATAGCCCTTGGCATCGCGCTCCAGGGTCGGTGGAAGCCATGATGTGTTCGCCGTTGCGCCGATCATCAGGAACAGCGCGTCGGCGTCGTGTGTAGTGGAAATTTGCCCGCCATCGGAGTCACGTGTGGTCGTTACGATCTGCTCCAGATGCTCTTCACCATGCACTGCAGTGCCGGGTGCTGCTTGTGAGCGTCTCTGGCTACCATGAACACTTGGCACGTGGGATGGATATTGCCCAGCGCCGCCACCTCAGCGACGAAGCATTGTTGGTTCACATTAGCGCCGTCTATGCAGAGAATCGTGGAGCCTACGGCTGGCCGCGGATCTGGCGGGAGTTGGTCAAGCGCGGCATTCGGGTGGGTAAGCAGCGGGTCCAGCGGCTGATGCAGACACACGGCATTCGCGCTCGTGGCAAGCGACGTTTCCGCGTAATGACCACCGACAGCCGGCACGACTTGCCGATTGCGCCCAATGTGCTTGATCGTAAGTTCACCGTGGCCGCGCCCAACAAGGCGTGGGTTGGCGACCTGACTTATATTGCGACCGAGGAAGGCTGGCTGTTCCTCGCGGTCGTGATCGATCTGTTCAGCCGCAAAGTGGTGGGCTGGTCGATGCGGCCTGATATGCAGCGTAACCTGGTGATCGATGCTCTGGAGATGGCCTGGTTCCAGCGCAATCCAGGTAAGAAGGTAGGGCTGATCTTCCACAGCGATCGCGGCAGCCAACACGCCAGCGACGACTTCAGTGAGGTACTCAAAGAGCATGGCATTACGCCATCGATGAGCCGTAAAGGCAACTGTTGGGACAACGCCTGCTCGGAGACGTTGTTTAGTTCGTTGAAGGTGGAACGACTGCACGGTCAGCGTTTTCGAACCATCCGAGAAGCCAAGGACGAAACTATCTCTTGGCTGCTTTGGTATAACCGAACACGAATGCACTCGACGCTGAAATATGTCAGCCCTATCGAGTTCGAGCAAAACTGGATGGAAGCGACGGTGAAGATCGCCGCCTGAGCGTTCGAAGTGATCGAAGCAGGCCGTGGAAATGACGGTTTATGGAAAGCCCGGAAAACGATGGTACTGTTTTCCGACCTTCCCACAAACCTTGGAAATCGATGAAGCCGATTCCCACATTCCCACCGCCACGACTACGACGGGGATAAATAAATATCCCTAAAAACTAGCCCGTTAAGGAGTACGCATTCCGAGGGCAAGCTCAATGGGTTCAAGCTTGAGAGAACAATCACATCCCGGCTGGAAAGAAAATGGTGCGGTTGTTTTCTCGATAGATAAGCGCTTATATGTCTCTGAAACTCTTACGAACAACCTGGAATGCCTCTGCTCGGGCAAAGCGTTTTTTTATTGCCAGCCTATGGGCATTCCCAGTGTCAAACGATCCCACTCTATCCCGGGCATACGAAGACTGTCCCACATGAAAAATATTCAGGGCAATCGTATCTGCGGCCGATCTCCAGCGACATCCGAGCCCCGATTATCCCAACTGATGAGGGCTATGCTAAACAGAAGTAAATTGATTTTCTGTGAGCGCTTAAATATCCCCCGGTTCTCGTAACTGCTTCTGTGTCTGTCCGCTCCCGCATCCGTCACGGATATTGTTTAGGATGAGAGTGATGCGAATGTATTCCGCACGATGCGCGGGGCAGCGCGTTGACGTTCGTCTCCTAAGAATGATCGGCTTCGGCTCCGTCTCGAGCTCATATCATTTGATGCCAGCTTGGTGAAAGTCTTTGATTGGCCAAGGGCCAATGTTTTCGACGGTGACCCGGTAGGACCATGGCATGAGGCTGCGCTTCCCGGCCGAACGGCCTTTTGTGCCCGATGTTTCCCACCAGGCCGCCGGCGCATCGGACTGGCAAAGGATCTGGATCAGTTCGATGCATTCCTGCACAGTGTTGGCCTGAACTCTGATCACAACCATGTCTTCACGGTGGAAAATGGCGTCGTGCATGTGTCGGGAACCGAATTCGGTTACTTCATCACTAAACATGAGTACAAGAATTACTATCTGCGCGCCGAATTCAAATGGGGCGAGGGAACATTTGTTCCGCGGCAGGGCCAGGCCCGCGACAGCGGCATTCTCTACAACATTCAGGGTCTCAATAAAGTTTGGCCGCGCTCGATCGAGTTTCAGATAAACGAAGGCTACACCGGCGATTTCTGGATGACAGATGGCGCAGCGCTGACTCCTATTGGCCCAGACGGAAAGGCCGGCGAGCGCGTCACCGGACCCGAAGGAAAAGTGTCCAAGATCGACCGCTTCAACAAGGGCGAATTCAAAAATGTGACCGCCTTTCGCGACCCGACCAATGAACTGGAAAAGCCGCACGGGGAGTGGAATGTTGTCGAACTTGTGAACCGAGGCGGGCACGTGTGGCAGTACGTGAACGGCAAATTGGCCAACGAAGGAATCGACGCCTTTCCGGCCAGCGGCATAATCCTCTTCCAGTCCCAAGGCGCCGAAGTTTTCTTCCGCAACATCAAGGTGTGTCCGCTGAAATACCCAAAATCCTATACGTGCGCCGGTCCGGGTCACTCGCGGAATGATCCTTTCCGGGTTTGCGCGTGTTGTCGCGCTGTTGCGCGTTTGCTGCCAGTCCAGAAATGCAGCGGTGGCAATTGCAACGTAGCCAGCTCCCAGAAAGCTTCGTCGCTAAGGGCCGTCTGGAACGACAATCTTCATGGGGCGCGTCCCGAGAGGGCTCACGGGTGTCCAGCATGGGCTTGCGGCGCGGCATGGCCACGGCGAGGGCATTCAGCCTGCACCGGAGCCCACAGTTTTCGACGGAACCGTCAGAACACCAAAAATCAAAGGTCCCGTAACCGCAACTCGTTTGGTATCACCGCCGCTTGTCGTTGCCTTTGGGTGGAAGGCCTTAATGTCGAGTCTCCCGAATTGGAACGCCTTCAGTTATCATCCCACAGCTCGCTTCTTCGCCACTCGCAGTCCCTTTCCGCATAGTGTGCCAATTGCGAGTGTCTGAGTTGGGGTCAGTCCAAAACTGCATCGACAAAGCTGCCGAACCACCGTGCGATGGAGCCATTCTACCGCTCGGCTCATTGATACGGGTGCCCCTGCTCTGGCGCTGAAATCTGCACAGCCGGTAGAGGAATCGGCTGTTCCGGGCCGGGCGGTCTTGGGCCGGCCAGATTCTTTTAAAAAGAGAGGGGGTCGAATACTCGGCTTTCAATCTGTCCCTCCTCCATTCGATCGAAGCTCAATCGGACACACCGTTTTCGCGCCTTGAATAGTCTGGCGGTCGGACGAACAGGAGCAGGCTGGTCGTCGCTGCAAGCGGCATGAGCGCCGCCACCCAGAAAGCAGGTACATAGGAGAAGCGGTCGACTGTAATGCCCACGACATAAGTAAACGCCACCCCGGCAAGACCCGCGGCAAATCCGCTCATGCCTGTAACCGTTGCCACCACGTCCTGGGGAAATAAGTCTGACGGGAGAGTAAGCCCCATCGTAGACCAACTGGCGTATCCCCACAGGGCCACGCAGATCAAGGCAAGCGCCACATAAGCGTTATGCGTTCGGGCTGCCGGAATACCTGCAAGAATCGGAAGGCAACTGACTATGCAGACCGCGATCCTGGCCCACAGTGTGGACATGCCCTTTCGTATGCAGAAACCCGACATGAACCCGCCAGTAAAATTCCCCAGGTCGGCGGCAACGAAGGGCATCCACGCGAACAGAGCGATCTGCTTCAGATTGAATCCCCTCACGTCGCTTAGATACTGTGGCAGCCAGAAGACGTAAAACCACCAGATCGGATCCGTAAGAGAACGGCCCAACACGATACCCCACACATTCCGATCGCGTGCCAGAAGCAGCCATCGCCGCAGGTGCTTCTCTCTCAATGTCCGCGGCGCCTCTTGGCCCGCGCGAATAAAGGCCACCTCCTCGGGCGTCACGCGAGGATGACGTTCCAACGGATGATAAACGCGCAGCCACGCTGCCAGCCAAACGAAGCCGAGAAGACCGGATGCAACAAACGACCACCGCCATCCAAACGCAAGGGCAATGAGGGGAATCACCAGCGCTGCCAGCGCTCCTCCTATGCTGGAGCCGCTGTCGAAGATAGCCACAGCCACGCTTCTCTCCTGCTTCGGAAACCATTCCGCGACGGTTTTGCTGGCCCCTGGCCAGTTCAGTCCTTCGCCGATTCCCAGCATGAATCGAAATGCGATGAAGCCCGATACGGAGCTGACGAAGCCCATCGCCATGTTGACCAGCGACCACCACACCACCGCGACAGCCAAACCAATCCGGGTTCCCACAGCGTCGAGAAAGATGCCGCCTGCCAGCCACGTGAGCCCATACGACAATTGAAATGCGCCGATCACCTTGGCAAGATCTGTATGCGAAAAATGGAACTGCGCTGCGATGACAGGAGACAACACGGAAAACGTCTGACGGCTGATGTAGTTGATCACCGTCGAGAAGAAAACCGTCCACACAATCCACCAGCGCGTCCGACCCATCGCCGCTGACTGCGAAGAAGGCGCTCCAAGCGGCTCAGATCGATGCGGGGAACTGATCATTACGCCTGATCCTATACAGCAGTTTCATCGCGTGCGCTGAAAACTTGCCTGGGAAACCGCACTCAACCCAGTGTCATCGGCCCATCTCCCGGAAGGAGTGCTCTCTCGCGACGATTGGAAGGCGACGAAGGGGATCCCGTGGCTCCGGCCGACCGTCGACGCCACAGGATGACTTTACAGAATCAGCGCCCCCAATTCTGCTGCAGACTCCTCGTCCAGAAATACCGTAACCCCTGGATGCGTTCGTAGAATCGTGGCCGGGCACTCGGGCGAAATCGCCTCTTCGATAGTCCGGCGCATCACCTGAGCCTTGCGGCTTCCTGGCACGGAAACAATGAGCCGCGGGACCCGCATCAGCGTCGGAATCGTCAGGCTGATCGCGTGATTCGGAACCTCGTCGAGACCGCCGAACCAGCCCTCTGCCACCTGCTGTCGCTTGCATGTTCCATCTAACTCAACGACCTTCACGTCGAGAGGATCGTTGAAATCGGCTACCGCCGGATCGTTGAACGCTATGTGCCCGTTCTCTCCGATTCCGAGCAGGCAGAACTGGGGATCCGACCTTCGCAGTTTCTCTGAATACTCCCGGCAAACCTCATTCGGATCTGGCGCGGTCCCATCGATCTCGTTAAACTCCTTCATTGTTACTTTATTGGTCAGGTTCTTCCTCAGGTAGCCTCGAAACGATGCAATATGATCCAGCGGCAAACCAACATATTCGTCCAGATGAAAACCCCGAATCTTTTCCCACGGCAACCCCGGCATCCTGGTGAGCGGATCCAGGGTATCAAGCTGCGAAGCCCCTGTGGCAAAGATGCCCGTGACTAGATCGCTCGTTGTTGCCAATTGCTTCATCACATCGGCGGCCGCGCTCGCCGCTGCAAACCCCATCGACGCCCGATCGGCATAAATCTCTATGTGCATGGCGCCGACTTGGAAGCTCTTTTTATTTTCCTCGGCTACCGCCATCGAAGTTGACTCCTCCATATCCTTTGTCGCTCCTGTTTTGGTTACTGGTGAGGGGCCTTGACATAGTAGAGAGGCCCGGAAGTTTAAGCCGCAACTCGGATCTTCAAAAGATCAGCTTCCCTGAGAACTGCGCAATTCGCGGCGAGATTGCGCTGGTGATACTGCCAAAGCCACCAGACCCCACTGCGGTAATCGGGTTGCCCAAGTTATTGCGGTTGAAGACATTGAAGTACTCCGCCCGAAACTGGAACGATTTCGACTCAGAGATAGGGAAACTACGAACCATTCCCGCATCCACGTCAAAGTATCCCGGTCCACGAAACGATCCCTTGACTACGTTCCCGAACGTTCCGAGCGCCGGCAACGTAAACTCCGCGGGATTGAGATAGTCCTTACAGGGAGCCCGCGCGCCGCAGGCGCCGAGTCCGTACGGCTGTACGCCATTCCACTGCGCGCGGTCTGCCAACAAGGCTGTTCCGCTGCGGTCTGATCCTGCCGTGATGGTGAGCGGTTGACCACTCTGAACCTGAATGATGCCTGAAGTCTGCCAGTTGTTCACGACGGCTCGGAGAATGCGGTTGCCATTCGTCACCTTTGGAAGCGTCCACACATAGGAACCAGAAAACACGTGTTTGCGATCGAAATCGGATGGGCCGATATCGAGCGACTTATAGTTGGGCTCATAGAGCGGGATCGTATAGGGGGCGCCCGGTCCCGACGAAGGGGTCGTGTTCAGGGTTAGATAGGGCAACGTATCCATTGACTTCGAATAAGTGTAATTCGCGGTCGCCGTTAAAGTTCTGGAAATGTTCCGTTGAATGGTCGCCTGCAGGGAATTATAGCCCTCATTGCCGCTCATGCTCGCTTCGAGGATATCGGTATATCCCGGATAGTAACGGCGCAAGTTGGGTCCCAGGGAACTGCCTGGGATGTAGCTTGCCGGGTTCAGATCATCATCGACAAACAAATGGCTCGCATGGGCTCCGACATACCCAATCCTGGCAGAGCCCGTTTTGCCGACCTTCTGTTCCACGGTGAGATTCCAGTCATACATGACAGGAACCTGGAACGTACCCGACGGATCGAACGTGTTGACCTGTACGGGAGGCGTGAACACGAAATTCGATGGCGCCACGGTCGGGGCCGGGAATGGATCGGTGATGCCCTGGTAAGGATTGCTGAAGGGTCCTTGGGGAGCAGTAAGTGTAACCGAAAGCGAAAAGGGGCTGTTCTCGGAAGGGATGCTGTTCATAATCGCTGGCTGGCGCGTGTCATAGAAGAGGCCGCCGCCGCCGCGAATACTGAGGGAGCCGTCTCCCTTGGCATCATAAGCAAATCCAACTCGCGGCATGAAGTTCTTGTAGTTCGAACGCACTCCCTGCTCAGGAACGCCCGCATCTCCCGGAAACAGCATCCCCGCAGGGGCATTAACATAAATGGAAGATACCCGTCCCGCTGCGTACGCCGATGGGCTGAATTGCTCGACGCGATGGTGTAGCTCCTGCCACGGCTTGAACGGTTCATAGCGCAGTCCGTAGTTGACAGTAAGTTTTCGGTTCAACTTCCAGCTATCCTGTGCATAGAATCCGTAGAACTGGTTGCGATCGTTGAAATACTGTCCCGCACCCTGGTTGAACGTATAGAGATAGCCCAGCAAAAAGCTTGCCAGTGCATAGTTAGTTGTATTCGAGTTGAATGAAAACGTACCGGGCTGATTATACTGGTTGTCTAGATCCACCCTGCTTATCTCAGCGTGCACACCGAATGCGACGTTATGGTTCCCCTTCACCCAATGCAGATCATCCGAGAAGGTGTAGTTATTCCGCTGGAACGATGCTCCGGCTGTTGCTCCAAGCGTAAAGAAGCCCGTCGCGGTGACGCCGGTGATGGCGTTGATCGAGGGCTGCGTAATATTCACCCCGAAGTCCGTAATGTTAGGACCATTCGGAACTGGGCCGCGAGTCGATATCTCACGCGAGTAGTTCCCCACCAGCGAATTCAGCAGGTTTGGGTTAAACGTGTGCGTTTCAGATACCAACGCGCTCTGCACCTGAATATGTGATCCCGCGGCATAAGTGAGCAGGTTGAGCGTATTGAGCACCCCGGCATTGGTAAACCCGTTCAGATAGTAGTGCGCAGTCAGGTGATCGCGCGCGCCCAAGTCCTGGTCGCCGCGAGCGATCACTTCGTTGAAATCCTCAGCCAGCGGATTCTTATAAAAGACGAGCCCATTTCCGCCCACACTGGGCAGATCCTTCATCAGTGCAACCGCCGCAGGATCAAACGAGCTCGGATCGATGTAATTGTTGGGATACGGCTGCAGTGTATGAGGATTGATGATCTGAACGGCCTTGCCCAAAGGGTTCGCCGGACTGGTTGCGTCCAGCAACGCCGAAAAATCGCCGCTCAAATTAGCCTGCGTGGGAATGAACGAGTTCACGCCCCCCTGCTCGTCTCGGATAATGGTCTTCTGGTAGCCCACGAAAAAGAAGGTATGTTTGCTGTGGGCGAGGTGCGGAATCATAACCGGGCCACCGATGGTTCCACCGAACTGGTTTCGTTTAAGCGGGTCTACCGTGCTCGAAAAGAAGTTAGCGGCATTGAACATGCCGTTGCGCACATATTCGAACAGGTCGCCGTGAAACCGGTCACCGCCGGACCTCGAGACAATGTTCACCACTCCGCCCGCATTCTGACCGTATTCTGCGTTGTAGTTGCTGGTTTGCACACTGAATTCCTGCAATGCGTCAGGAAATGGAAATGGCTGGTTGACGTTGGTGTATTCGTCAATATTGTTTCCGCCGTCGAACATGAAGTTGGTATCGGAAGAGCGTGCGCCGTTCACTGAAACCGTAACCGCGGAAGGAAAGGTCTTCGTAACCCCCTGGTCGGAATTATCTACCGGGCCCAGCACTACGCCGGCGGCCTGCTCGGTGAGCACTGCGGCGTTTCTGCCATTCAGCGGAAGCTCACTCACGCTTTTTTCCCCGATAACCTGCGAGAGCGTGCCCGTTGTCGTGTCCACCGGCGTCGTATCGGCGTTCACCTCCACGGACTGCGATTGTGACCCGGGTTGCAGCGTCAGGTTAACCGTGACGGATTGGTCGGCCTGTAACACAATTCCCTGCTGTTCCACAGTTTTGAATCCCGCCGCGCTTACTGAGATCGAGTAATTAGCTGCCGGCAATGACGCGAACACATATGCCCCGCTCGCATTCGTATTGACAAGGGTCTTCTCCCCGGTGCTGGTCAGGGTTATGGTGACGGTTGCGGAAGGAATCAGCGCACCCTCCGAATCGACAACGTTGCCTGAGAGGGCCGCCCGTCCCTGGCCATAGGAAGCTGTCGCGAAAGCCAGGAGCAACGGAAGTACTAAAGCCGGCCACCAGGTTCGCTTGCTAGTCAGCGTGCTCCAAACTCTTTTCATAAGCGTAGCCCCTTGGTTTTCTGAACTGGATTGGAGATCAATTGTTCGAAGCAGTTTTGGAGATCCATGAGCATCTGGCTGGAGAAGCCCCCACGGATCGAGATGTTGAACCGAAGATTATTCTGCTAAGTTTTCGAAGTCAAGAAAAATTTCTCGTTTTATGAGAAAGTTTCTTAGAGTAGGTCGAGCCAGGTTGGCTATCTTAGTTGGGTTGTCGATTCAGGCGACTCGGATTCCTGTCTCCGTCATCCGGCGGACTCAAAGCGTACGCGACAGCAGGACACGAATCGGTCCAATTCCCGACTCGATTGGATAGGAACGCCCGAATTGCGAGCGACGCCCGCAATTCTTATCTAACCTGGAACGAAATCGCACCGGACAGGTAAGAACAAGATGTGGTCAGAGACTGACGACGTGCCCTGTCTTCTTCCCAACTCGTTCCTCGGCTGGGGAGTTCACCCGGCAGGAATCTCTCTTGATCAACTCCGTCGGAACAGTGATATGGCGCGGCTCAATTGCAGGATTCGCGATTCGCTGCAAAATTAGTTCCACCATCTGTTTCCCCAGGTGCTCAGGAAATTCCCGAATCGTACTTAGCCCCGGATAGAGCCACTCTCCGACCGTATCGTCGCAACCAGCCACGCTGATGTCATCGGGGATCCTGAGTCCGCAATCCCGCAGTCCCTTGTATACGCCATGAGCGGTGGAGTCATTCCCCGCAAAGATCGCGGTAATCGGCTCCTGTCGCGCGAGAAGTGACTTTGTGCCGAGGTATCCGACCTCGCTATCATCTTCCGAGTCGATACTGCTCTGCCGCGCCGGCAACCCCGCTTCTTCCATGGCGCGGAGATATCCCGCGAAACACCGCGCAAACCACGGCAGCCGGATATTGCCCACAAAAGCGATGTCGCGATGCCCAAGGCTAATGAGGTACCGCGTCATATCCTTTGCTCCACCGGTGTCATCGGAAAAAATGAGGTCGCCCTTCGGGTGCTTCGACTCGCTGAAGATATTGTTTCCCAGGGCGACATAGGGAATCCCCTTGTGGTCGAGCAGGTCAATGAGACCGGCGGAATTGGTCCCCGCCACAATGACTGCTCGAATCACATCCCGCCGTTGCACCACTTTGGGTAGATGAAGCTCCTCCCAGGCCACATTCAGCGGGTAGTTGAAAGAGAGGAAGACCATATCCCAGCCGTGCGTTGCACAATAGGTCTCCGCTCCGCTCAGGACGCGGGAATGAAAGGGGTGCAGCATCAGCCGGTTGCTGAGAATAAAGGCCAGCGCCTTCGCCTTGTTCCGTTGGGAAAGGTCGACGTCGAGTTTCGCCGCCGCTTCGAGGACCACGGCCTGGATCGCGGGATCAACCCGGTTGTTTCCATTCAAAACACGGGAAACTGTGGCAACACTTACCTTCGCCGCCGAGGCTATTTCTCGAAGGCCGACCTTGCCGTTCTGCTGATGTGATGTCTTCATGCATTTCGGAAAACGGCGAGAAAGTTTTCCCGCTTCCTTCCAGATTCGAGTATACCCACTATTCAGGAGATGGAGCGTGAGTAATTTGAATAGAATCTTAAGATTAAACCAGCTTTCGAGCACTCTTCGCATCTGGAGGAAGACGGCAAGAACCCCGAGGTCGCGCCTCCGCCGGTAATGGTCGGAAAGAACTACCTGCAAGCATTCGAATAGCCGGCGGTCCGGGTGGGGCGCCACGGGCCCCAGAGTTCCGGCCGCACACGATCTCGCATGCAGAACATTCGTCCGAAGTTTCTGCTCAACCGCAGGTCGACGCCTCAGACATTCTCCGGCACCACAAAAGGCGCTCGATAATTGCGATCTCCATCGCGAAGCAACAGGTTTGCTTCGTCGTCGCCCTTAACCATCTGCGTGCCGGGATCGAAATTCAGTGTGCGCCCCAGGCGATAGGCCACGTTTGCCAAGTGAGCCAATCCCGCAGAATAATGTCCTTCCTCGATCGGCGCCCGCAGGTCTTCTTTCTTCCGACTCTTCACGCACGCGATGAAATTCTCAAAATGATCTTCCTTGGCCATGGGCGCAGAAGGCCCGGGCTGCTGTTCTTTCCCGAACCAGGTGCGATACCCGGCGGCATTATCGATCGCAAGGTAGCCCTTGGGACCATAGAACAGATTGCCGACTGAGTTATAGCTGCCTTCGGCCGGTCCCAGGCCGCCCGATGCCGTTTCCCCAGATGGAGTTGAGGCTCTCCGGCTTGCTCCGATCTCGGCCTCGTGATTGCTGATCCAATGGCGCACTTCAAACTGCAAAATGACCGGCTTGCGATTCGGCCGGTAATACTCAAATGAGCAGTTCAGGACATTAGGAGTCTGCTGGTCGTCGTCGAACATCACTTTCCCGCCCACGGCCGAGATACGATTCGGAAAGCCAAAGTCTGGACCAAGGCCCCAGCGGGCTATATCCAGTTGGTGAATGCCCTGATTGCCCAGGTCCCCGTTGCCATATTCCCAGAACCAGTGCCAGTTATAGTGAAAGTGATTTTTTGTAAATGGCTGGAGCGGAGCCGGTCCGGTCCACAGGTCGTAGTCCACAGCTGCCGGAACTGGCGACTCGGGCGTGTGTCCGATCGTGTCTCTCCACTTGAAGCACAGCCCCCGCGACAAGTAGATGTCGCCCAGGATCGCTTCCTTCTGCATCTT
>Ga0207156_10212_pt1 | contig 13596 bp, 10 predicted proteins | sample Alteio_BWMinHeat_24_FD_153514 | JGI IMG/M metagenome (GOLD analysis project Ga0207156, IMG submission 153514) | Enriched cells from forest soil in Barre Woods Harvard Forest LTER site, Petersham, Massachusetts, United States -... | ecosystem: Environmental > Terrestrial > Soil > Temperate forest >...
ACCATAAACGTAATAATAAAAAGTATAAGCCCCAAAAAAAGCTTTTGTTTTGTTTGTGCGTGCACTTACAGCCCTTGTTCTTTAATTTTGCCCAATACTTTTTTAACCTGCTCGACACGATCTTTTGCGACAACTAAAATAACATCGTCTGTTTCGATAATACAAACGTCACTCACCCCAACACAGGCGACAAGTTTTTTATTCGTCATCGCACTATTATTCTGACCATCATGCGTTATAACACGAGAGACTTCGTTATTCCCATATTTTGCTTTAATATCCAAAAAGGTCTTAATATTACCGACGTCATGCCATTCAAAATCGGCAGGAAGCATAACAATGCGTGAACTTTTTTCCATAACGGCATAGTCAATCGATATATCGGGTAATTTTTCAAATGATTTTTGACCGGTTAAATAACTTTGCATGCCTGAAAATAATTCTGGCGCATGCTCTTGAAATTCTTTAAGTAAAACCGATTGGCGTGCAATAAAAATACCGATATTCCAAAACATATCGTTACGTCGAATATATTGTTCGGCGATATCAAGTGTTGGTTTTTCGTGAAACTTTTGCACAGGGTAACAGTTCTCGTGAGAAACTTTTGCTTGAATATACCCATATCCTGTTGCAGGAAATGTTGGCATAAGGCCAAGTAACGCAATCACATCATGCTTACTCGCGTAATCGATAGTTTTTTGCAGAGAAGAACAGAACTTTTGTGTGTCTGGAATAAAATGATCTGAGGGTAAAAAGACCAAAATCGGGTCATTCGAAATTTCTTTTGATTCGCACGCGTATAAAATCGCAGGCCCCGTATTGCGCGATGCCGGCTCGGCCATAACAGTCCCAACATGCTTCCCAACAAGCTGGGTAACCGCTGGACTCTGTTGTTGATTGGTTAAAACAATAAGATTTTTTTTATCAGATACTAAACTCTGTATGCGATCAATAGTTTGTTCAAGTAACGACTTATTGCCCAAAAACGGTATCAACTGCTTAGGCCGCTCTTTTCTACTTAATGGCCATAAACGTTCCCCACTTCCTCCCGCAAGAAGAACAAAAACTGGTTGCTCGGTCGTTTTGTCCATACTCTCTCCCTTAATTTGACATAAAAAACTGCTCGCAATAAAAAAAATTATGAGTTTTTTCATGCATAACCCCTTTCTTTTTTTTTCATATCTAAGACATGCTTTATACGTTCTGTAACAAGTAATAATCCGTATGCTGCTAAAATAAGTAAGACAAATTCAAACAACATGCGAAAACGGGCACAGCCATCGTGCCCCGTGATCATCGCAAAATAAAAAAGATACGAAGAAAAAAAATATAAAATAATATATCGTCGCGTGTAGAACAAACCAAAAAGCCCTATTAAACATAGTATATAACGCATAACCGACCAAAAAGCTTCGAGATATCCTATGGTTTTTACCCATGTTAATGACGTTCCAGCTGTTATATATCTCTGTATTTTTTGCACAATCGTACCGTTAATTCTGAAAAACGAGATATCTCCCCCGTGCACATTCTGGTCAACAAGCACTTTCAAATTGGTCGTATAAAGTCCTGCAGCCGTTTTGAAAACATTTTTCAGCCACACGAATATAAATCGTACGGGATTATGTTTAAATTTTTGCCAAAACAGTTTTTTTACGGGAGCAAACGATGGGTCGTGATTATTTAAACGCGCTAAATAAGCGCGCTCGATATCTGAATTGGTCCCGTTTTCTTGCGCAAGCACATGAGGGAAAAACCAGAAATAGAGATTTACCTGATCAAGCGAGCCAAGTTTGTATGACCCAAAAATATAGTTATTGTGAAGACTATAGCTCATAATGGGTAGTATAAAACTGAACAAAAACAGCCAGGTTGTGGCCATTTTTTTATTACTTATTAGGGGTAGTAATAAAATTGGAAAATAAAGGGCAGCAGGCTTTATAATTACTGATAAACCCAAGCTCACGCCAGCAGTCATGAGTGCAGAGAATTTATACACCTGTAAAAAATACGAAAATCGTTCAAAAAATAACACTAAAAAAAAGACTAAACAGATCTCAGTTAAGATAAATTGTGAAAAAACTAAAAAACCAAGATTACCGGCAAAAAATAGTGCTGTAATCCCGGCGACTGTGTTATTAAACAATCGTCGTGAAATAATCACCAGTAACAAACCTGTTATCAGAGCAAGTAAGACCTGAAACCAAATAATTATTATTTTATTAAGCCCAAATAATTTAAAAATCAGGCCCATGATTAATGGGTATCCCAGCGTAAAATATGGGACTGTTTGTTCACCTGGTCGAGCAAACGTATTGGTCGTACAAAAAAGCTCTGCCCGTTCAAGATATGCCGGAGAGTCGATATCAGTATGAGATTTTATGGGTGAAACATGACGATATACTTGAACGTATAATAAACACGAAAGCGCAAGAAAAATAACACCTGCTATACCCACGATAAAACGTGTCATATTTCACCAGCATCACCAAGTAAGGCCCACATGTTTTGCAGTGTCCAGTTTTGGACGGCAAAATGAGCTGGATTATTCTGGTAAAGTGTTTCGATACTTTGTGCTGCTGGCATAAAATTACTCTGATCAGTGTAAACGTGAGCGCTTTGTTGCGCAAAATAAGCTGGAAAATAGTTCCCCTGAGCAAACCAACGCTCAGTTGGCGCAGCAAAACCAACTTTTTGGCGATAAATAATATCGTGCGGCAAAAATTCTTCTGCTACTTTTTTCAGTAAATATTTTGTTATCGAGTTTTTAAATTTAAGATGCGCAGGAACCTGATACATAAACTCGACAAGCTTATGATCTAAAAACGGCTCGCGTGCTTCAACGCCAACAGCCATTGCCATTTTATCAGCACGCATGAGTAACAGTTCGGGCAAACGTTGCTTAAGTTCTAGATATAACATTTGTTGGCAAAAATCGGCGTCAGGATCATGCTCTTTGAGTACTGACAGATGATAATCGATAATCGAGAAGCTATCATACTCTTGTCGCAATTTTGGATATATTTTGCCAATAATATCATCATGAACGAATAAATTCTTGGTCGCAAAACGCGTATTCAAAATTAATTTTTTATGCTGTTCGTTAAACGCTAAAGCCCCACCCCAAAATAACGGCTTATTGGTTGCCCAATTTTCAATAATTTCGCGCCGACCAGGATGATGCGTCACCAATGGTGATAAAACGGTCCTGATTGTTTGTTTGATACCAGATGGGAATATTTTGGTCGTCGGTTGCCACCAGCGATCGTAAAACTTTTTTTGTCGAGCATAGGTCGAATACCCAAAGAACAGTTCGTCAGCACCCTCGCCAACCTGAGCTACCGTAACGCCCGTCTCTTTTGCCAAGCGTGCTACAAAATAAAATGGGATACAAACACAATCGGCAAGTGGTTCGTCTAAGTGATAGACCATGGTTTGATAGAAATCAAATGCGTCTTTTTCTGAAATAACAATTTCGTGATGATCGGTACCAAACTGGGCAGCAACTTTTCGTGCCCAATGGAGTTCGTTGGATTCAGGTCCGTCAGAAAACGCGACGGTAAACGTTTTAACGCGATTAATATTTTGTGCCATAAGGGCGACATTCAAGCTCGAGTCCAAACCGCCCGACAAAAATGCTCCGACTGGAACGTCGGCGATCATACGCTTCTTGGTCGACTCGAGTAATAACGACCGAATCGTTTCTAGGCAAAAATTCTCGTCATAACTATTATTATAATTATATTTTTTTTCTCGAGATATCTGTTTTACAGGATCATACCATTCAGTAAACTCGATATTTTTATGATGATCTACCGTAAGATAATATCCTGCAGGAAGTTTATACACGCCATCAAAAATCGTATACGGTGCTGGTGCAACCATAAACGTCAAATAATGATATAACGCTGGCGGCGAAATATTTTTCTTCATCCAGGGTAACGACCATAAAGCTTTAATTTCTGAAGCAAAACTGAGCACCCCGCCGTGAAGTGAAAAATATAAGGGCTTAACGCCGATGCGATCACGTATCAGATATAATCGACGCTGGACAAAATCATATAACGCGATTGCAAACATACCTTCGATCTTGTGTACAAAATCGATCCCCCAGGCTTTATAGGCATATAGTAACGTTTCAGTATCTGATTGTGATCTATATCGATATCCTAATGCTTCAAGTTCTTTGCGTAATATTTGATGATTATAAATTTCGCCGTTAAAACAAATAGCAACTGATTTCTCTTGATCAAATACATGATCAAACATGGGTTGCATAGCATTATCTGATAAATCAATAATACGCAATCGACTAAAAGCAAAACCTACCTGATGTTCTTTACTCACCCACACCGCAGCCGCATCAGGACCACGATGTGCTATTTTTTTTTGCATGTCGTGCAGTAAAACTTCGTCAAGCGTAACGTTTTGACTCGAAAGATTATAAAGACCCGCCAATCCACACATACCAACTCCCCGACGTGAGATAGCTTTAGATCGTAATCGTTTTCTCAGCTGACGATTCAGGCTGCTTTCTTTGCGTACCACCCTGTTTTTTATCGTGTTCTTGCATCTTTTCAAATGCTTCCATAGCAGAAAGCATCGCAATGTCCATATTATTATATCTATGTAAGCCGTTTCTTCCCATTAAGAATAAATTTGAAAATCCAGACAAGTACGATAAAACAACACCTAAATATTCTTTGTACCGTTCATCATAAATTGGATACGCTTCAGGAGTACGCATGACCATCCCATCAAGAACGGCAGCTGCTTTGACCAACCCAATGCGCTCAAGCTCTTTTTTGCCAAGTTCTATCAATTCATAATCAGATTTAAACCAAAACGGCTCGTCAACAAACGTAAAATATTCAAGACTGAGGGCAGTATGCGATGGGTCATCGACCATTTTAAGTGAAAAATTATTCATGTTGCCAATTCTGCCCATGCGAACTTCTTTTTCATGAATATATAACCAATGGTCAGGACAGATATGAGTTTTATTAATAATCAAATTAACGGTAATCAAACCTCGATAGCGCAAAGCTTTTGCTGCTTCAATTACAGGATCTGGAGCAACGGGGTCAAGCGATAATATAAGCGTGCGTAGGGGCATGGTCGAAAAATAATAGTCTGCGTTATATGTTTTTAAAGCTTGAGATGCGTGTTGTGCTCCCGTTTTTTTCGTTATTATAGCCGTAATTTTATTCCCATCGTGTTCTCCTGTATGTTCTCCATCGTGCTCTATAGAAACAACATCTTCAGAAAGATATATCTCACTATCTTTATCAGTCGTAATAACCTGAGCAGCTTTTTCCCATAAGGTCCCAGATCCACGTGATGGATAATAAAACGCATCGTTAATCGTGCGCGGAGCATTCTTTTTAAACCAACGACCAAAAAACGCATAGAAAATTGCTTTTGAAAGCGAGAAGCCTTTAATTCTTTGTGCAGACCAATCGGCAGAGATTTTATCACAAGAAATTCCCCAGACTTTTTCAGTATATGTCTTGAAGAAAATACTAAACAGTCGGTATCCAAATTTATTGGTCACCCAATCTTGAAACGATTTAATCTCTTTGATTGGAAATATTCGATACCATATATAACTCAAGACACTACGCGCGCATTCGAATATATTCAGACCTCTGATGACATTTATAGGGTCAAGCGGATAATGAAAAAAGTGCTTGTTATAGTAAATGCGGGTGTACCGTTTGAGTTTGATGAAATCACCTTGCATCAAATCTTTCCACCAGGCTTCAATTTTTTCAGATTCGGTAACGAAGTGATGGGGCCCAATGTCAAAGCGACAGCCCTTATACTCAGTCGTTTTGGCAAGCCCACCAACAACAGTATCTTTTTCGATAATAGTAACAGCGTAGTTATTGGTTTTTAAAAGCTCAATACCAGCAGTCAGTCCTGCTGGACCTGCACCAACGATCACAATTTTTTTCTTATTTACATCACTCACGAGTCACCCTTTTTTTCATGATCAGACTCCAAAACCTACTCGTTACGATAATAAAAAAAGGAGATAGTGGCAACCGTAATCTTGCAAAACCACAGGCAAAGGTAATGCCAAGAAGCGCCAGTATGAACCATATTATGTGAGTACAAAAAAAGTTTATAAAATTATGGTCCCGAATCACCATAAGAGCACCTAAAAAGCCTATCACTATAAAAAAATACAAAATAAGTTCATAAAAAATAACGTACCCAATAAGCTTATTCGAAACATCAGGCATAAGAAAACGTTTGATCATCGAGCCAATACCCCGATTGTTATCATAATCGGGTAACTTACCGGCAGAATCGATTACGAGTAACTCAGCAGCATAGAGCGAGCAGCAGGTTTTAAACATATTAAAAATAGTATGCTTGCACGTTACATAGGGGTATTTCTTACCTAACCCGATTGTTATCGTATTGGCAATATGCGCTAATTCGATTTCTTGTAACGGTCGTTTTTTTATTATTTCTTGCGCATGTTTTTGCGCTTCAAATAACGCGTATACTTTCTCTTTTGCCTGTGTATGCGTAATATTTTCTGCTTTCATGAGTACCGGAACCGCTTGGTGATTTAATAAATGGGCGCCAGAAAGCGTGTCTAAAAAAATATGTCCGGTGTGCATATAGTTTCTTGCAAGCCAGAAACTCAGTATCAGTAACCAGCCAGCACATAATAACAGCATGTGTAAAAATTTTTGTCGACAAGAAATCTTCATGCATACAATTACGATAAAACATACGAGCAATAATACCAGACCGACCGATCTGACCATAGAAACACAACCCAATAACATACCTGCACATACTATTACAGCGCCGTCGCACCCCTCCATTCGGACCTTCGGTCCTCCATCGGGGCGAACGGCATGTGAAAAACTACTTTTTGATTGTATCTTGAAAAACATGAGTAAAAAAAGTAAGAAAAAAAGCATGAATAACGTTTCAGACATGACTAAGCCTGAATAAATTATCAGCCCATGATATACACAGCTAATAACAGCCGCGATCTTTGCTGCACGAAGATCATGCGGGAATAATCTCAGTGATAAAAAAAAGATAAATAGTGGGATAATCGACGCAAGTAAAATTTGTATAAGTAAGGTTATAAGCAGGTTATTATCAAAAATTTTATACGATAACGCGAGAAATAACGAATAGCCCGGTAATCTATAAAATTGTGGTGATCCGTCAGGCTTACTGAACCCATGCCCATCGGCAATCTGTGTCGCAAGTTCATGATATTGTCCTGAATCAAACATGAGCATGCATGGGTTATCTCGTAAAAAAATATCAAAATATACTAAGCGAATCATAAGCGCAGACAAGAACATAACAAGCAAAAACCATTTTTCTTCTTGTATAATCTTAAGCATGCTTTTCATGATTTTATACGTCTCCAGCCAAGTAATGAAAGAATCATGAGAAACGGTTCGATGGGTAATCGTAAGCGCGCACAACCGTATCCTAGTGTAATAAAAATAAATAAGCCCATGATGGGAAAGATTTTAAGCGCTATAATACAATAGGTTTTTTCCCAGGGTAATCCGACAAAAAAGATTATTAAACCAACGAGCATAAACAAGAAATATAAAACTTCCCAATACACGACCCATACAACCCAGGGCTCATGAGTTTTGGGAAATAAATAGAGTTTAATTTTAAACCATAACGACGTCCCTTTTTCATAAACTGTACCAGCAGGAACGTATAATAATAACGACGAATATAACGTACAACAGGTTTTTGCCATTTGAACACAGGCGTTTTTAAAAGCAATAATCGGTCGTTGTAATATATGCTTACCAGCCAAACGTTCGGCTATGGCATACCGTTCGTATTCGTTTAATATTCGATTTTCTTTTTGTTCTTGCTGTTTAATTAACTTATCCCATTCAGCAAGTACCTGTTTTTTAGTTTCAAAATAGAGACTATCGCCAAAATTAGGGTAGCCCATAATTGCATGGACTGCTGGATACTGTAAAAAGTGTAACCCTGGTAGTGTATGAAAAAACAAAAAACCTGCTAACAGATAGTTACGCAGCAACCACCATCCAATAACAGAAAGCCAGCCAAAAAACAGTGACACAATCGCTTTGATTTTTTCTTTCTGAGTAAAACCAGTAACAAGCACCATGAGCATAAGCAAGATTATGACATAATGACCAACGGCACGCACAAGCGATGCAAGACCAAGAGCAACACCGATACTCACCCAGTCTGCCCACGAAAATTTTTTAGGCTGTTCAAGCCACAGTCTATAGTGGGAAAAAAACAGACATAAAAATAGTAAAAATAATAGTAAAAATAACGACTCTGAAGCCAACATGCCTGCATATAACACAAAACCAACATGCACAGCTGCCCAAAGTCCCGCGATCTTTGCAAGAATTATAAACGACGGTAATAACACAAGTGAGAGCCAAAAAACCAACAGGGGAATAAAGCTTGCTAAAATTAATTGCAGCCATAAAACGTTTTCAGCTATTTTGCATAGTCCTGGTCTTCTGGTCACCGCATGATGCGACGTTTGAGTATTCGCTTGAGGCACAAGCTTTTGAGTCACAAGCTTTTGCGTCACAATATTGATGCCTAAGATTTTATAACAGCTCGCCAAAAATAATGGGTATCCCGGAAGTCGATAAAAATTCGGTTCGCCGGGCGCTTGCGCGATACCGTTTCCCTCTACAATATTTTCGGCTATGTTTTGATACTGCTCCCCATCAAACCCAATAATACATCGGTCATCTTCACGGAGATACAAAGCAAAAAATAATGCACGTATACAAAGCGAAAATAAAAACAAAAAGAGTAAAAATTTCGTGTGTTTCATGACAACTTTCTTGTTCTAACAATAAAACACCAACAATAACTTGCGAGTATTAATAATAATGGCTCAATGGGTAATCGTAATCGGGCGCAGCCATAGGCAACTGTTAAGAAAACCATAAGCCCAATAAACGGGACCGTTTTTAGCGCGATACTCAATAACGTTGTATCAAAAACAGATGGTACAATAAAACCTAAAAAACCCAGGAGGGTCAAAATTGTCAGAATAATATCCCAGTAAATTATGGGAATTAAGTATTTATGATGAACTTCTGGCAGCAAAAATCTTTTGATTTTCGAACAAAACGTTACGCCTGGCCCATAATCAGGCCATACGCCCGTATCAGAAAGAATAATTTGTGCTGAATATAACGCACAGCATGTTTTACACATTTCGATAATCCCGTTTTTTATTGCACGTAACGGGTGCTGTTTCATGTATTTATACGCAATTTTTTCGGCAAGAACACACTTTTCATAATCATGCAATACTCGTCCCGTCGTTATTTCTTGTTCTTTTATTGCATCGTCCCATTCTAATAATACTATTTTACGGGCTTGAACGTACGAGCAATTTTTTGTTTCTATAATTATTTTTGTCGCTGAGTACTGTAAAAAGTGTAATCCGGGTAACGTGTGAAAAAAAATAAACCCGGAGAGTATGTAGTTACGTGCCAGCCACCAGATGACAACAGAGAGCCAGCCGAGAGTTAAGAGCACAATATTTCTGGGGTTTAATTTTTTACCCAACAAAGTAACCGACTCCCGCACGTCATCCCCCCCCTACGCCTAACGTTGCTTCGGCGGGCAGGCCGGGCTTGCTTGTCCACCGTAGCCACGAAGGGCGAAGGTTGGAACCCGGGATCCAGGCAACACTTTCGTTTTTTCTTTCAAAAATACTTATGAACACAGACAAAACTACTGCAAAAATTAATACAAACAGACCAACAGGTCGAATAAGAGACGCACATCCCAGTAAAAGACCTGCGAGAAAAAAATATGTGCCCGAATATCTCAAAAGCCCCTTAAAAAAGAATAGTAAAAACCCCAGAAAAAAAAGCGTGAATAACGTTTCGGTTGCAAGCATGCCCGCGTATAAAACAAAGCCGACATGAACCGATGCGATTATAGAACTTACTTTTGCAACGAATACTTGTGTTGGGAAAAGCAGTTGGGCAAGCAAGAAAATTAAAACGGGAATCAGGCTTGCTAAAAGAATTTGAAATAACAAAGCAGACTGGTAATTATGACCAAAAAGTTTATAACATAATGCTAAAAATAACGAATATCCGGGTAATCGATAATATTGTGCTAGCCCATCAGAACCTGTAATCCCGTTTCCCAAAAAGATATTTTGAGCGAGATTTTGGTATTGTGCAGAGTCAAAGTGAATTAAAAAGTTTTCACCATGGCGGGTAAACACCCAAAAAAAGAGTATTCTTACTGCACATGAGATTAAAAAAAGCCCCCATAAAAATCGTGTATGTTCATACGTAAGAATCTTAAGAATTCTGGTTTTCATGGCGCCCCATGCGTGCAGAATATATGCTCCAGATAATACCTAAGAGCAATAAAATCGTTACCCCATTACAGATATTAAAAACTCCATAATCGCCAATAATATACCCGTCTTTTATAATCGTACAAAAAGCGTCGTAACGACCGTTCAGCGCCTGTGAGAATTCTGTAAATCGACTACGATCGACGGTAAAAATACAGGCTGTTATAATTAACGTAAGAATGGTAAAAATCCATACGTACCCAAGTTTTAATGGGTTTTGGCGACGAAAGAGTATCGCAATTTTTTCATGTGCCTGATATTTAATCACGTACCAAGCGATACCTAAAAAAAATAATGGGGCGATATAATTACCTAAAATATGAACCCAGAGTAGCAGGGCGACATCCGCTAACCATGACGGTGGCATCAAGTATGCATACTTTTTTAACGTGCTAAAAGACATAGCCATAAGATAGAGATATTCAGGATTAATAAATGGGTTCATGTAAAAGAACAAGAAAAAAGACGTTAAAATAAGATTATACACAGCGCTTATTTTATAAAAGCCTGCAAACAATAAAAATGGCAAGATCCAGATCATATACTGGGGTGATACACCAAACAATCCAAACGCAAGACCCAGTGAAAGAATAACAGTTTTAAAAATATCGATGCGTGAGCGATAATAAAAGATTGCAACAATTGATAATAGCACGATAAGTATAAATCGATTGGTCAAAAACCAAACGATGGGCTGCTGGTCAAACGGAAATGCAAATGGTAAGCCACATACTTGCACACCGGTGTTACCATAACGAAACAGATTATCAAAAATTTTTATACAATTAATCCCGTACCAAAAAAACGCCCCAAAGCATAGAGTAAGCATGCATAACGCCCCACCAACTGCTGTGCTTTGATAGACAAGATACTGTTTTGGACTCTGGGTAAGAACAAGTTTTGAAGATTCACGATATAACCAGAATACTCCCAAAAGACTTATAAGACTTATCAAAATAAGTACCCATGGAGTATATAAAACACGCATAATATCATCCATCGTAAGCCAACGACAGGTTTTAAAAATAATAAACCCTGTAACTAAGAGCATACCCACGCTTAGAGCGCCAAGAATTACAATATTCCAGAGCTTACCCAACGTTTTTCTCATGCCCGCCCAGGGAAGAAAAAAGAACAGAATAAACATGAGTGATAACGGTTTTACTAAAAACGAAAGCGTAAACAAACTGCCGTATAAAAAGTATTTTGCATACGAATCGGTATAACATTCCCGAATATATAAACATAAAACAAACAAAAAGAGGGAAAGCGATTCCCATTGCCCATGAATACAGACGGTAATAATCGCCACCGGAGAAAGCGCGTATAATAAACCAACGCGAAATGCATATTTAGTGGTAATATGTAAGACAAAATCATAAATTAAGACAGCAAGTAAAACATCAAAAAAAATGGGAATTATTTTGACGCAAAAAGCAACCGGTAAATGTGTTACAACATGTATATATCCACCGATCCAGCTATAAAATGGTATTATCGGAAATGTGCATCCACCCAGCGTCAAATAAAGCGGCGCTGAAAGCCAGGTGCCATTTAATGCCCTGTCAGTAATTTTAATAAATGCATCGACATCACTACTGCCATAAAAGATATATCCAAAGCCAATACGCACCAATAATCCAACAAAAAAAATTATCGCTCTTTCATGCCAAAAAGTATTATTAGTTTTTGCGTGCATCGTTACTCCATTTTTTTATTATTTTTTATACGCATAAATCAACGGAAATTGTTCTGTCTTAGGCTTAAAAGACCCATCACGATCAACATGCAGCTGATACCCAAAACCATGCTTTTCAAGAATCCCCAATAAAACAGACAAATTATCGCGATTGCTATCATGCATATGATGGTGATATTCAAGTACGATATTTTTAACCAAGCTTAACTTGCCACTGTCTGCAAGTTCTTGAAACACTTGTGTTTCAGCGCCTTCAATATCCATTTTTAAAAAATCGACCGGACGATTGATAACGCCTGATAATTTTGTTGCTTGTACGCGCGTTTCTTGAGTACACCCAAGCTGGTTACTTACCATATTCATACGTGTTGTTACATTTTGATCGGGATTGCTATAAAACGTAATTTCGCCTTCATGATCAGCAACAGCTTTATTAATAAGCTGCACGTTATCAAGCTTATTTTGTTTGATATTTTTACTCAAAAGAGCAAATGCTTTTTGATCAGGCTCAAAACCAATAATATGAGCTCGAGGATATACTGTTTTAAAATATAATATCGAAATGCCAATATTACTCCCACAATCGATAATAAAGGGCTCTTGAGTATCAGGAGAAAATGCATAAATTTCATGGGTAAAAATTTCATGAAATAAATGTTGTAGATCATAATAACTAAAAAAATTGATTTTATAATCAAGTAATGTATCGTGATGAGCTTGCAAACATTGCTTTGAGAGAAATTCTTGCGATCCAATATAGCCGGCAATGTATTTGCAATAATGGCTCAAAAGCGTCATGTTTCCTGTTTTGGCAACAGCATTACCAAGTACATGCGTTTTAACAAAAGAACGCGGATAATGGGCCATAAGTCCAACCCTATGATAACGCTTTGATAATATCACAAACCCAATACACAGTACGATTATCACGCTTGTCACACTATAAAGAATTTTTTTCATCATGTGCTTTCTTTCTTTTATGTATCTTTTATTTATTTACTTTTTGATACGCATAAATCAATGGGTACTGTTTTGATTTTTGAGTAAAAGCTGCATGATCATCCAGTTTTAATTGATACCCAAACCCATTATCCTCAAGCGTTTTTAAAATTTTCGACATACTATCGTTATCTGTATCATGCATATGGTGATGATATTCAATCACCATCTCTTTGATAAACTTGATTTTTCCCGTTTGAGCAAGCTCTACAAGCACCGTTGTCTCAGCTCCCTCGATATCAATTTTTAAAAAATCGACCGGACGATCGATATACGCAGAAAGTTGTGTTACGGGAACCGTTTTTTTTGTATGACACGAACCATGTGGCGCAAACATATTCATACCAGGGTCTCCACCAGTGTTATTGGTATAAAACGTAATTGTCCCTTCATGATCAGATAAAGCTTTTTTGACGAGTTGGACATCATGAAGATTATTATTTTTGATATTTTCAGCAAGTAACCCAAACGTTATATCATCAGGCTCAAAACCAATAAC
>Ga0207156_10224_pt1 | contig 13596 bp, 10 predicted proteins | sample Alteio_BWMinHeat_24_FD_153514 | JGI IMG/M metagenome (GOLD analysis project Ga0207156, IMG submission 153514) | Enriched cells from forest soil in Barre Woods Harvard Forest LTER site, Petersham, Massachusetts, United States -... | ecosystem: Environmental > Terrestrial > Soil > Temperate forest >...
AGAGTAGAGAGTAAGAAATAGATGTTAAGACCCGATGGGAAATTGTAGAACATAACAGTGATCAGTACAGGAAGCATAATACTCATCATTTTTTGCTGTTTTTGAGCATCTGTGAGCTGACTTGCATCTTTAGGGAGCTTGGAGGTCATTTTTTGTTGGAAAAACATCGCCAAACCGTTCAGGATCGGAAGAAGATGGAATTCATTGCCGATAAACCAAATAGGTTGATTCCAGCTAAATAGGATATCGGGCGTTGAAAGATCGTCGATCCAACCATAAATAAAGATAGCCCCGCGCAATGGGAAACTCGATTTGAGTAAGTAGAACATCCCAATTAAAAAAGGCATTTGAAGAAGAGCAGGAAGACATCCTGTTAAGGGATTGATCCCTGACTCGCGATAGAGATTCATTACCTCCATCTGCGCTTTTTTAGGATCTTTTTTATACTTTTCCTGGACTGTTTTTACCTTTGGCCCGATTTCTTGCATTTTGATAGCAGAGCGGGCTGACCAATTATTGAGCGGATACATCATCGCTTTTAAAGCAATGGTGAGTAGAACAATCGAAAAAGCCCAAGAGTGAGTGATGGCATAGAAAAGGCTCATCAAAAGGAATAGAAATTTTGAAAAGGGTTGAGAAATAAAGGAAAACCAGCCTTGAATGCTCAGGGCAGCAGTATATTCTGGGTTATAATTTTGCAACGGCTCTTCATAAAGTGCATCAAGATCTTTGAGAAGGGCATTGTCGTAAGGCCCAGCAAAAATTCTAAAGGGCATTGAACCACTTTTCAAAGGTAAATAAGTTATATAGCCTGGGTAATCCGCAGCTTTGTATGGAGAATAGCCAGGATCGATCAAGGTGAGGCGAGTGGGGATTAGGTTCCCATCGATTTGAACCGTTTTATACCCTTGTCCAATTTCTTTGAGAGGATCCATAATCACGCCCAAAAAGCCATTGCAGTTGCTAATCCAATTGGGGGATAAGTTGTTGACTTGAATAGGTCCTTTTTTGGGGAGATCGATTGTTTCTACATCCGAGACTTTGTTTTTCGTCACTTGGATCCGCAACATAGGACTATAGGAATCGCTCACAATTTCTACATCAGGCACTCCAGAACTGAGCCAAAGTCCCCGTGCATCTCCATCTACTCTGATATCAAGATTGAAGCAATAAGGGCCATTTCGTTCTTGTGGAATCGTATATGTCTTTGTGATTTGAGCTTGTCCAACTGACCCTTGAAATTCAATTAAATTGGGCTCAAAGCGAGTGATTTGATAATTGGCGTTGGCGACATCGGAATTGTCGCCTACAATATTCAGCGCATAGTACTCAGGAAGGATAGAATTTCCATTAATTCCTCTTCTCAAAAGAGGGTAATAGCCGCCGATAGTTCCTACTTTTTGGTCGCTCTCATTTGGTGTAGAATAAGGAGCTAAGGGAAATCGGGCATTTTTCGGAGAAGTGCTTACGATCATTCTATCGAAATCGATCTCTTTTACGTAGCTGTTTGGACTTGTGCTTTTTAAGCTTAAATTAATTTCAGCTAAGCTACCGCCACGGGAAGAGAAAACAAGCTGTTGGTATTCATTTTCTAATACGTAAAATTTTTCATCTTGAGAATTTTGTGGGGGAACATTTTGGACGACAAATGAAGAGGGGGCTTGTTGAACAACTTGTTCTACTTTCTTTGCTGCAACAGGTGGTTTTTGATATTTTGCGTAGTAGGCATTCACCCCGAAAAAGGCAAGGCTCACGCAAATCATAAAAAGAAGGGTCCGTTTATCCATAAAACTCTCTGGTGGTAATGCTAAAGGATATCAAAATGAGTGAATGATGTCTATTCTTCGGATGAGATTGAAAGAAAAAAATAACAAGGATATTAGGATAGACAGGCATACGCATCAACCTAACTCTTTAAAAAAGACTAAATTCCCTCTGAGGCTCTCTGCGTCCTTCGCGCCTCTGCGATACATTTTTAATTCCTTTTGCAAAACTCATCTGAGATTAACGCGTCGTTAGCAGGATTGAAGAACTCTCCCCTAAAGAGGGGAGAGATTCTCCTACTGCCAAGGGGCGGCAAGAATCTTGCCGCAACTGGATAGATAGCTCGGCTAACTCGGCCCTGAAGGGCCGAGACTGCGCTCGAGCAGCAGTTCAAAATTCACCGCAGAGGCGCAGAGGGCGCAAAGGACCGCAGAGAAAGATTTTTAATTTATCTATCTCATTTCTAAAATATTATGAGATTTTAGGTTGATGCGTATGGGATAGACAGGATAAAAAAAAGCGGCAAAGCCGAATATTTCCTCTGAAACCCATCCTGACAGCGAACATTGTGAGCGGATCTTGTCTATCTTTGTTAAAATTCTCTTTTATTCTTCTCTTGTCTGCTGGAGTTTAGCTTCCAAAGCAGTGAGAAATTGAGCAAAAGCTGAAGTAGATCGTAAGTTTTCGAGCCAATCATCATCGAGAAATTCGTCTATGAGAGGTAGTGCGCGGGCATGAAGGGCTTTCACAATGAGTTCCATTGCATCTTCTACTCTACCTAAAATAGAATAAAGACAAGCCAGAGTGTAGTAGGCTCCGCTGTTTCCTAATTGACCAGCTTTACTGATTTTCTGTTCAGCATCCATGAAAAGTTGATACATGAAATCGCCATCGAATGTGTGATGGGCCAGATGGATTAGGCAAACTCCCCAGTCGAGCCAAACTTGATCATTTTCTTCATCTTGACGGATCGCAAGGCGGTAAAAATGGATCGCTCGTTTATAGAACTCAGATTCTCCAGAGATGTTTCCGAGCTGAACGAAGCAAAGAGAAATATGATGGTGGATACTAGGAAAGTCGGGATCGATGAGTAACACATGAGAAAAGACTTCAACAGCACGAGAAAAATGAGCTTCTTCTTCGGTAAAGTTACTTAAGCCTTCTAGAGCGCAACCATATTTAAAGAGCCATTCGGGATGGTGAAGAACAGTCTCTTTGTGATTTTGCAAAAGCATTTCAAAGAGGCTCACCGATTGTTCAAGAGAGGGAAGATCATCGAGGATTTCGCTAAAGCGGAGCAAGCAAGAAGCTGAATCAAAAAGGAGCGCAGGACAAGAGGGTTTAAGGTCCATCGCGCGAGCAAGGAATCGATTTGCTCTTTCGATCAACTCTTCGTTATTTGTGAGATCAGCGTAGTATCTATGGACAATGCCGAGAGTATGCCAAATTTCAGGATCGGTTCGATCAATAGATAGACCAAATTGCAGTTTTTCAATGGCAAGCTCATAATACTCGGTATCTTCGTGATACCTGCCGAATGCAATTAGGCAGATTCCATAAGAGCGCCACAAATCAGGGTCGTCTGGAAATTGGTCTGTTGCTTTTAAGACTTTGTGTTCAGCTTCTACAAGTAAGTCGAGCCGAGCTGTGATCATCCCAAGAGTAGAAAGACACTCAACCCATTGGCTAATGATCATGGGATCTTCAGAATCTAGCTGTGCTGCCCGAGCGCACTTTTCAATGCTCAAACGAAGCATCTTTGGATCGCTGTTATGTCGTCCTGATTCTCCTAGAAGCTGTCCCCAGTTTAACCATACTTCCGGATCTCTAGGAGACATTTTAGCGGAGATTGCAAAAGCGTCAGATGCCTTTGATACATAGCGCTCATCAAGCGTGTTGATATAGAGCTGAGAATATCCTTCAGCGATGGACATCCATCCATCAAAATAAAGAGGGGATATAGAAACTGCCTTTTGCAAGTATTCAATGGACTGAAGGTAAAGACGTGAATCATTGATGAGAAGGCCCATTTCCAAATAGGCTTTGCCACAGTCATTCCAAAACTCAGGAGACGGTTTTTCTTGAAGATTTTCAGAAAGTTGAAACGCCTCAATGGCCAAACGAACATCGAGTGCCTCCCCAGAGTGCTGGGCGATCTCAGACCATACAATGCCGTAATCCCAATAAAGTTCAGCCAAGATTTCTTTTGGCTGGCTTTCAGCATGCGATAGAGCTTTTTGATATTTTTCTTTTGCTTCGATGAGAAAGTGATGCTCTTCATGAAATCTGCCCAATTGTAAAAGGACATTTCCCCAAGCAACCCATGCTCCAAAAAAAGTAGGTTCGATCTGAGTAGCAATCTTAAAATTTTTACTAGCTAGGAGAAGTGCCTTTTCTTTCCCTTCTTCTGAGCCATACTCAAAAAAAGCAAGACCTTGACGATACCAAATCTGCGGATTATTTCCATCGAGATTGGAAGCTGCTTCAAAGCAGGCTAAAGCGCTTAAATTGCCCTGTAAAAGAGCCATTTCACCTTGAGCTAGATAACGGAATGCCAATTCTTTTTTTTTGCTCTTCAGGTAAAAGGTCTGCTTCTATCGCTTCTCTAGGTATGGAAGGCGATACTGCTTTACGAGGAAAAAACCGGGCAAAAATCCTTCGGAGGGGATTGGCTTGTAGGGTCATTGTTACCTATTTGCAAAGGCGGGATTATAGATAACGTTATTTTTTTTGCCCAGATGTGTTCATATTTAATTGATTATTAATATGTTGTGTCAAAATAAATCGATCTATTTTGAAGTTATTCTTTTTTGGAATTTCATCTACTAAATAAAGGGCGATGGGTATTTTATATTTAGGAAGCACGTTAACTAAAGCACTTTGCATACGCTTTAAATTAAACTGAAAGCGCGCTTGAACAACAGCGACAGGTCTTTTGCCAAATTCTGCATCATCTTTTGGTAAAACAACTGCTTCGATGACTTCAGGTAAGCAAAGCAACTCTCTTTCGATCTCTTCCGGTTGGATATTTTCTCCGCCGGAAATAAACATCCAATCTTTTCGTCCTGTAATCACAAGCTCTTTTTTGTACCTGCCCAAATCTCCGGTTGCAAACCAGTCTTTATTAGGACTCTCTTCTCCTAAATATCCTTGAAAAAGACAAGGACCGCGGACGAGAATTTCCCCATCGGGGGCTATTTGGACTTCTCTATTAGGGAGTAATTGTCCATTTAAAGTGACCATTGAACCCATTTCAGTAAGGCCATAAGTTGTATAAATCGGCAATCGATCGGGAATAGTGAGGATGGGAGCGCCGCCGAGTAGTAGACAGCGCAATTTCTTATATATTGGTGTGGCTCGATAAAGATGGGTAGGGATGTAAGATAAGTGGGTGATATTTGGGCTATCGCCCAACACCATGGTAGCTCTTGCGAGAATGCATCGAATGAGGATTCCAATTCCGCCCACATGATAAAGGGGCAAAGAAAGCAGCCACTGGTCTTTGGGGCGCAGATCCAAAGCTTGAATGGCCCCAGAGGCATTTGCAAGTAAGTTGGCAAGAGACAAAACAGCAATTTTGGGAGCTGCTGTCGAACCCGAAGTAAAAAGAAGCAGTGATTGAGGAGGAACATGAGGCGGTTTTATTACGTCCAAAGGAAGGCGGGGATTGATGGGAAAAATACTTTTATTTTGCCGGAAGCAAGCAAAAAAAAGGGCAATCAGTTGCAGTGTGGGGGCTCCTTTAACTATCAGACAATCATCCACGACTTTTAAAGTATCTACATACCGATCAAGCTCTGAAAAACTGAAGGAGAGGTCTTTAGATAAAAAAGCGAGTTCATGAGGTGCGTCAAATGCTGCTTGTTTTAAAGGACACGACATAGTTTGGACATGTTAATGACTGGATTAGTAAACGTCCAAGAAAAAAAACCTGATGAACAATTGATAGGAGATGTGAGAATGTCATCTTCCATTGATCGATATGTATCTAAACCTAAGGGTAAATTATTTTGAGCCAGATTTGCAATGTGAAGAAGACCAAGGCCTGTTTCGTAAGACGAGCTTAAAACAAGATCAAGAGATGACGGGATGGGAGGAATGCTTCCAACAACGGTTGGTTTGACGACAATGGCTTTCAAAGACACGACATCTGACCAATTCTGATGGATGGATTCGTCGAGAGCGATTGGAAAATGAGTGATTTTTGAAAATTTGACTAATTCTTCAAAGTTACGTACGGGCTCTTCTAAATAAATAAAATCAGAAGGTTTGAAGTGTTTAGCAAATTCCAGTGCCTGCTCTAAACTCCAAGCTCGATTGCAGTCTAATCGGAGTTGATATTTACGGTAGTATTGCAAGACCAAAGCAATTGCAGACTCAAGAGTCAAATGCCCTAATTTCAACTTGACTGTGGTGAACCCATCTCTTGGTCCGAGAGAACACAAAGGCAAATGAATCGATCTCAAAGGTTTATGCGCACAGGCAATGCCAAAACGGACTGAAGGAAGAGTGGGTGTTGTTTTAAATCGAATCCAATTCAATACTTCGGCTTTGGCATCAGCTAGGGTTTCTTTACTAAATTTCGGTAAAGGAGCTATTTCCCCAAAACCCTCATTGATTTGCAAAATCAATCCTTCGCGAATTTTCCAATGTGCAGATGAGCAAGGTAATCTATATTCATAAAGTTTTATCATTTATTTCTCTATCTTGACAATTTATGTATCGTATTCTATTCAAAGGAATTGATCAACTATCTGGGGCAGATGAACTATTTTAACCGATCTATGTCTTTGAAGCTGCTCTCCCTTTCTTTGGTTTTTTTCTTCTTGAGTTGTGAGAAAAAGGTGGAAAAAACGGAAACTCCGGTTGATGTTATCACCTATGTTGTTAAACCTCAGTCTATTCCTTTGAATTTTTCTTTTGTTGGAGTGGTTCAAAGTTCTCATGCCGTTGAAATCCGGTCTCGGGTGGAAGGATATTTACAAAAGATCGCCTATAAAGAAGGGACTTTTGTAAAAGAAGGGGATCTTCTTTTTCAGATAGATCCAAAACAATTTGAGGCAGTGGTCAAAGAAGCACAGGCGAACCTTCAAAAAGAACAAGCTATTCTTTGGCAAGCACAGAAAGCGGTAGATCGCTATAAACCTCTTTTCGAACAAAAGGCTGCTAGTAGAAAAGATCTAGATGATGCAACAGCAGTGCTTCTTGAAGAACAAGCTTCAGTTAGCATGTATCAAGCAAAACTTGACGAGGCAAATTTAAACCTAGGTTATGCATCTATTCGATCTCCGATTTCTGGAGTGACGACTAGTTCTTCATATCAAGAGGGGTCTTTGATTTCCCCAAATGCTAATGGGATTATGACTAAAGTTTCTGTACTGGATCCAATTTGGGTAGTTTTAAATGTTTCTGAATCCTATTTTTCGGCAAGCCTTGATGAAGTTGCTAAAGGAACGCTGCTTCTTCCTAAAGACAACGATTTTGACGTCACGATTATTCTTTTAGATGGGAGCGAATACCCATATAAGGGAAAGGTGAGCTTTGTTTCTCCCATTTTTGATCAAAGCACAGGAACATTAAGTACTCGAGCCGTTTTTCCAAATCCCAAAATGGTTTTAAAACCAGGTCAATTTGTCAATGCAAAGGTGTCAGGAGCTACTAAAGTCAACGCAATTTTGGTGCCTCAAATTGCTGTACAACAGGGGATAGCAGGTCGTTTTGTCTATATTGTCAATCGGCAAAACAGAGTAGAAACTCGATTGGTTCAGACTGGAGATTGGTATGGTGAAAATTGGGAGATTAAGTCGGGAATAGGACAAAACGATCAAATCATCCTTTTAGGGACAAATAAAGTAAAAGACGGAACTCTTGTCAAAGTGATGCAACAGAAATGATCCGATTTTTGTTAGAAAGACCGATCTTATCCATTGTCACATCCCTTTTTATTTTTATAGCTGGATTGATTTCTATCCGAGCTCTTCCTGTAAATCAGTATCCTCAGATAACTCCTCCTGTTATTTTGATTTCTGCACAACTACCAGGTGCGAGCGCCGAGACACTTTCTTCAACTATCGCCTCGCCTCTTGAAAGTGCAGTCAATGGAGTGGAGAATATGATTTACATGTACTCTCAAAATTCATCTCCAGGAAATATGTTTCTTAAGGTTTTTTTTGAAATCGGAAGCGATCCTAACTTGGCTCTCATTAATACGCAAAATCGAGTCAATCTCGCGATGCCCTCTCTTCCTGATGAAGTGAAGCAATCTGGAGTCACAGTAGTGAGAAGCAATCCAAGCGAACTTCTTTTCCTTGCACTACAAGATTCGTCAGGAATATACGACGATATTTTCCTCACTAATTATGCAAGCGTTTACATATTAGATGAACTCCAGCGGATAAAAGGAGTCAGCCGTGCCTATTTAGCCAACGGCCGCGACTATTCGATGCGCGTCTGGTTAAAACCTGATCGGTTAGCTCAGTTTAACTTAATGACTACTGATGTAATTGATGCAATTCGTATTCAAAATGCTATGCATACCATAGGGGAAATCGGTCAAGAGCCTACATCAACTGATACTCAATTGACCATTCCTGTTGCCACAATGGGGCGACTTACGAACGTACAAGAATTTGAAAATGTGATCATTAGAGCAAATCTTGATGGATCGGCAGTTCTTTTAAAAGACGTCAGTCGTATTGAACTTGGTTCAAAAGACTATGAAGTTTACGGAAGCATAAATGGGAAGCCTGCAATTCTGATCGCAATTAGTCAAGATCCAACTGCAAATGCCCTCGATGTTGCTGCGCTTGTTAAAAAGAAGATGTTGGAACTAAAACAATTTTTTCCATCTGGAATTGAGTATTCTATCCCTTACGATACAAGTACATATATTCAAATTTCAGTAGAAGAAGTGATTAAAACACTGTTAGAAGCGACTCTGTTAGTGTCTTTAGTTATCTTTCTTTTCTTACATAGTTTTAAGCTGGCTTTAGTTCCCCTTATATCAATGCTTGTATCTATTGTTGGAACCTTTGCTGGAATGTATCTTCTTGGATATTCGATCAATATTTTATCCTTGTTTGGCATAGTATTAGCTGTGGGTATTGTAGTAGATGATACGATTGTTGTTGTTGAAAATATTGAGCTAAATATTAGGTCTTTAGGTCTTTCTCCCAAAGAGGCAGCTAGAAAGACCATGGAAGATGTAGCAGGACCCGTTATTGCTATTGTGTTAGCTTTATGCGCTGTATTCATTCCTGTTGCGTTCATAGGAGGAATTCCGGGACAGTTTTATAAACAATTTGCCGTTACTATTGTTATTTCGGTCATCATCTCTGGATTTGTAGCCCTTACTTTAAGCCCGGTTCTGTCTATTGCTCTTTTTAAAAATCTTAAAAAGCCATCCAAGTTTTCTATTTTATTTAATGAAAAATTCGAAAAAATAACAAATTATTATATTCGTGGCGTAAATTGGCTTATCAATAAAACCGCAACTGGAATTGGATTTTGTCTCTTATTGCTGGTTGGTATTGGAGTGTTGTTTTTTTTGTCTCCATTAGGATTTATCCCAGAGGAAGATCAGGGGATTATCCTGATTTCTACTACTCTTCCTGATGGGGCCAGTTTAACAAGGGTTAGAGAAGTTTCTGATCAAATTGAAAAAATATTATCTGAAACGCCTGGTGTTAAAAGTAGTATTAATATTTCGGGGTATAGTTTACTCGAATCAATTCGTCGTACTAATATGGGATGTTTTTTTGTTTCTTTGAAAGATTGGAGTCAAAGAAAAGATAAAGACTTATCTGCAAGTGCATTGATTAAAAAAATCAGCGAGAAAACAGCTTTAATTCCCGAAGCTCAGATCGTAGTGACACCTCCTCCAATTATTCCTGGAATTGGCGTAGTTGGAGGATTTGATTTTTGGGTCATGAATCAAGGCCAAACTACGGTCAATCTAGATAAAGTGGTTCATCAAATTGTGGACAAGGCCTCTTTAAGGCCCGAGTTTGCTTTTTTCATTACCTCAATCAAAGCCAATTGTTTGCAGTTATTTTTGGAATTGGATCGATTAAAGGCGAGAGCTTTTGGAATCAATCTCAACGATGTATTTACAACTTTACAGACATTGCTAGGTTCTGTTTACATCAATGATTTTTCCAGATTTGGAAAGAGCTATCGTGTGATTGCACAAGCAGATCCAGGTGCACGAGATAGCATCGAAAGCATCGGAAACATTTTTATTCGTTCTAGTTCGAATGAGATGATCCCTTTAAAATCTTTTGTGGTTCCCAAATTTTCAGATGCGCCCACTTTAGTGAGCCGTTTTAATGGTTCTGAAGCAGCTCTTATCTCTGTAATTCCTGCAGGATCGCCAGATAAAGTCATCAGTTCTATGGAGGAGATTGCAAGTCAGTTTATCATGCCCGGCATGACCTATTCTTGGGGAGGCTTAGCCTATCAAGTAAAGGCAGAGGGAGGATCTTCTCTTTTTGTGATGCTTGGCGGTTTTTTCACACTTTTTGTGATTTTAGCAGCTCTTTATGAAAGATGGTCCTTACCCTTGATTGTTTTATTTTGTGTTCCTTTTGGAATTTTTGGGTCTTTGCTTGCTATTTGGTTAAGAGGTCTATCTGTTGATATATATTTTCAAATTGGTGTCATCGCTTTAATAGGCCTTCTGGCAAAGAATGCGATTCTGATCGTCGAGTTTGCAAGGATCAAAAGAGATGAGGGGATGGGGGTTGTTAAATCAGCTGTTGCTGCGGCTCGCTTGAGATTTAGAGCGATTGTCATGACTTCATTGACATTGGTTTTTGGAATGATGCCCTTATTTTTTAGCTCAGGGGCTGGCGCTGCTAGTAGACATTCTGTCTCAACAGGTGTGATTGGCGGTATGCTTGTAGCTACCTTTCTTGCTGTTTTTTTCGTTCCTCTTTTTTTTAGGATTGTTGAAAATTGGACAAAGAAAGATTGAAAATGAGTCAATTAGAGACCTCTAAACCGTCCAAAATCGTCAATTTTTCACTGTCGTGGAGTTTTGTAATTGTCTCTTTCGTCTTTTTTTTTCTCTCCTCTTGTAATTTTAAGCCTCAATACACTCGTCCAGAAATGGATGTGCCTGAAAATTATAGGTTTGGAGAAGATGATAACGAACAGTATGCAAATTTGCAATGGTGGGAACAGTTAGGCGATCCAGTTTTAAATGATCTGATTCAAACTGCTGTGCAAAATAATCAAGATTTACAAGTTGCAACAGCTAGAGTGTTGGAATTTTATGCGAGATACCAAGTTGTCTTCTCTCAGTTTTTCCCGCAAATTAGCATCAATCCAACCATTGATCGACTGAAGGCTTCAAATGATGTTGATTTTCAACCTCCATCTAAATTTATTCCCCGAATTAATACTCTTTATCAAACTTTCTTATTAGTATCTTATGAATTGGACTTTTGGGGACGCATTCGCAATGCTACAGAATCTGCTAAAGCAAATTATTTAGCACAGATAGATGCAAGAAATACGACGATCTTAACGATCATCACCTCTGTTGCTAAAGCCTATGTAGCATTGCTCGAATTTGACTATCAGTTGGAAATTTCTAAGCTAACCTATGAATCCAGGATGGAATCTTGGAGGATCGCTAAGCTTCGCTATGATGCAGGACTCATTTCTGAAATGGAAGTTAAGCAAGCTGAATCAGAGGCAGAAGGCGCAGAGGTTCAAATCAAAAATTTTGAAGCGTTTGTCCCGGAACAAGAAAACCTCATTAGCGTTCTGATCGGTTCCGTTCCAGGTCCTATTAAAAGAGGCCCATTACTTACTCAAACACAATTGCCAGTGGTCCCTATGGGATTGCCCTCTGATCTTTTAGAAAATCGTCCTGACATCATGCAGGCAGAGGAAAATATGATTTCAGCAAACGCTCAAATTGGCGTGGCAAGAGCTGCCTTTTTCCCAACGCTCACATTGACTGGGGCTCAAGGACAAAAAACGACTGATTTTGATAAATTTTTTAAAAGTTCAGCAAGTGCTTTTGATTGGGGTGCTGGGGCTTTGCAATACCTCTATACTGGGGGAAGACTAACTGGACAGCTTAATGAAGCTGAAGCTGTATTTCTTGAAACGGTACATTCTTATCAACAAACAGTCTTAACCGCTTTTCAAGAAGTGAGTGATGCCTTGATTGCTCATCAAAAGGCAAAAGAAAAATTAGAAGTGCAAAAAAAAACAGGCTGCTGCTCTGGAAGAATATTTAAGGCTGGCTGTGTTACGGTATTTTAACGGACAAAATGACTATCTTACAGTAATTGATGCACAAAGCAATTTGTTTACTGTCCAATTAAGTACTGGAGCTACTGCAGCAGATGTTTTTAATACGCTCATTGATCTTTATAAAGCATTAGGTCAAGGATGGGATGTAGATGCTGACTATTCTTTACCAAGAACAGGAATATGATTCATAAAAAACCTGCATTTTATGTACTTATAATAATTATATTGAGCACAATTACTTTTTACCTTTTTTCGCAGCATTGGATAGCTGGAGAAATACCTTCTGCATGTCTCATCGGAGACGCTCTTCAGAATTGGACAGCTCCGATTAATGTCTATTTGAATGATCACATACAGATGGCTAATGTGTTTCTTACCTTATATTCAGGATTTGGGGATCTTAGCGTTTTGATTCTCATTATATTAGCACTTAAGAAATCGAATATTAATCCTGTTCTTCCTCTATTCATTTTTTTATTTTTGAGATTTGTTCTCCAAGCGACCGTTTCTCTACCTCATGCTCCAGGACTTATCTGGCATGATCCTGGATTTCCTTCCCTCTTTTCAGATTATGCAATGAATGCTGATTTTTATTTTTCAGCCTATGTGGGGATCAACATTTTACTTACTCTTGAACTAGCTCGCTTTAAAATGAAGTGGTTGACAATTGTTGGTGTTATAATCATTCTATTCGAGATTTTCGCATCTATAGTTCTTAGGGCACACTTCACTCCAGATATTTATACATCAATAATGACAGCCTTTTTTTGCTTTTTTTATGTTAAGCATCTGCATATTACTGTTAATCGTCCAATAATGATATTTTTCATTTTGGCTGGAATTGTTTTGTTTTTCTCAGTTCAGGAATTGATTGCGGAAAAGTTTGTTTTAATTTGTGGGATTTTTGATTTTTTTCAAGATCTTTTTTTGCCTTTAAATCAAATGATTTCAGCTCATCCACATTGGGGTGATGCAATACTGATTATCATGAATACAATTTTGGATTCATTAACCGTTTTTCTTCTTATGATGACAATAATCAGACGCGATATTCGTCCTTTTTTGGGAGTGATCCTTTTTTTTACTTTACGCCAATGTATCCAGCTCCTTGTATCGCTGCCTCTTCCTCCTCATATAATTTGGCATTACCCTGGATTCCCTTCTCTTCTTCAAACTTACTCTATTTCAAATGATTTATATTTTTCAGGACACACAGGAATAAGTCTTTTGGCTGCATTAGAGATGCTTCGCTTTCGTAATCGATCCTTAGCTATTCTTGGGATTTCTCTTTTTATCTTTGAAGTTTTAGCAGTGATTATTCTCCAAGTTCACTATACCATGGATGTATATACTGCAATCATCACTGTATTTTGTATTGCAGCCGTATCTAATCGAATAGCACCTCACATCAATGATTGGCTGGCAAGGCTTAGGCTTCCAAGAGCCTAAAAAAGTAGCCTTCTTACATAACCCTTTACTTTTCGTGCCCGTGCCGGAGCCCGAAATTGTCTTCCCTTTTCCGATTTTAGTGCGTTTTCTGAGTCATCCTGATTAGCATCGAAG
>Ga0207156_10227_pt1 | contig 13550 bp, 21 predicted proteins | sample Alteio_BWMinHeat_24_FD_153514 | JGI IMG/M metagenome (GOLD analysis project Ga0207156, IMG submission 153514) | Enriched cells from forest soil in Barre Woods Harvard Forest LTER site, Petersham, Massachusetts, United States -... | ecosystem: Environmental > Terrestrial > Soil > Temperate forest >...
TTCTACATTTTCTCAAGCGGCGGCCGCCTGAACCAATTCGGGCGGGCTGAATTTGAGGGTAAAGGGATCGAGCAGCGTGGTTGGTTGTGTCATTTCCTTGCGTCGTAGGGTAATTAGGTCCAAACAGGAAGGACGGCGGCGTTTCGTCGCAATTTTGGTGACTCGGCATAGGCATTGCCGCGCTCTGTGTTGAATACGAATACCAGATATGGCCGTCATTCACAGGGATTCCCACGGCCACAACCACAGGGTCGGGTGGTCTGACCCCGAACGGCTTTACCTTCGGGGTCAGTTATACAATATTCCCATGGTAAGAACCGGGTCAACTCCCACAAAGTCCGCAACCCATTCTCTCAGTGGTAGACCATTCGCAGCAGTCCGGCGCGGAGCAAGCTCGGACAGCTTGCGCGCATTCACCTGTCGTTCTCTTCGTGACCGAGAAGGTGGCAAAGCCAGACACATTTCCCATCTCATCGGCTGAACCTGATTCAGCCGTGGAGTGCTCTCTTGGATATGGCAGAAACTCGCGGAACTCGGGGCGCTTCAGCGTGCGCACAAAGAAGAAACGAAGTGCGGAAACCTGGCTTACTACGGTTCCGACAGCCAGCTTCCGCTGCTTGAGAAGATAGGCCTGATAGGTGCGCAGATGCTCCAGCCTAAGCTTGTTAGGTGACTTGCCGAAGAGGCGGGCGAGCTCTTCGACGACCCGCAGATATTGGCGGGTGGTCGCATCCGAGTACTTGCGGCGCTGGGGTTCTTCCAGCATGATCCTGCGTAAATGGGTCACAAAAACCTCCTCGTGACCCACACCTTATACCGGCAGAAATACTACTCGGAGGCCCATACCGTAGCGTCCGCGGCGCCTGCGGCTTCGTTCAAGTCGCCTTTCCGGACACGGGCTCTTACATCGGTTACAAGATCGCAAGCCGGTTGGTTGCGCCTGAGTGAGTCGGCGATGATCCTGGATGGGATCGACATGACCAAGCTGAAACGTGTTTCGCGGTACGAGCGAACCAGCGAAAGCAATAGAGAGAAGGTTGCCGGATAAGTTATCCGTGTTGGCCGAGCTGCGCGACAAATTCCTTGCCTGGAAGGAACAGTTGCTGCCCAAGCGTAATGTTTGCGGCCAAACACCCGGTTGCCGTGTGGGTCCCCTTCAGTTTCGACTTGCCGTGATCGTTCGGCGTGGCATTATCGTCTCCGCCGTCGTTCGACTTGCCATCATCTATGATTCTTGTTACGCCTCCATCGCCGCTATTGCTCGCCCAGATCAAGTTCGGCGAAAGAGTGGTGTTGGTGACGGGCGACAATCGTAAAGTCACGACCGGAAAGAGTGCTTGACGTCCAACATGTTGGCAACCAATTCGACCGGCATGTCCAGACCGAAGCGCTTGCCTCCTACAAAGAAGGAAAATACGCCCCAGGTTGTGCTCACGGTAAGTTGCTTTTTCTTGTCGGAACCTTGGTTGTCAGCCGCCCAGACAAGGTTGAACGAATCGAACGCGAGACCCTTTGGACCGAATACGTTGCGCTATTTCCGAACGGGCCAACAACCACCTCGCGAGATAACAAGTCGCGGCCGTTCTAAATGGTGCGATCTCGTCCAGAAAAATCTTGGGGTACAAAACAGGGTATCGTGGCAACTGCAGCGTACAAGTCATCTGGATTCAACGTAGATGGCTGCCTGGGGGGCAGCAATAGCAACCCTCCGCGCCCGTTTCGTCGGCATCCTCAGGGTTTCTCCACTGGTTAATGGCTGCCAGCATTCTTCGGAGTGAGCTGTTCATCAGTGTAAGCATGATCTCAACCATCGCGCCGAAATTAACTATCTCGACCAGAGATCACATACGCACCTGGTCAAAACAAGTGAGATCAGCCTCAAATGCTTAAATTGATCCTGGATAAGCGGATAAGCCAAGAGGAGATGGAAATCAGCCAGGTTGCGATTTTTTCGAGTTGGGGGCAATAATGGCCAACTCTTCCGATTCTGAAAGAATATCGTATATTTAAATGAAAGTGGGGTAGCTGCCTGAGTACAGTGGCTACTACAGGTTGTGGTTTGTGCTTTGAGTGCGAGAGCGTGAAGGGCGATATCGAGTGGGTGGCGTAACGACCGCGTGCTGAAGGAGGCGAAGGAAGAGCAATCCGCGCCGGCTGGAGTGGCGGCGATTGAAGCGGAAGGCGAATTCATTGAGATAGGCATCCAGATGCTCCGCGGTCACCGATCCCTGGTGTGTTCCGAGCAGCCAGCGTTTGAGGAGGGAAGCCACCTTGTGCACCCCGGGCATGGAAACATGGGCTGGGTCTCCGCTTTCGGAGATGCTGGTCGCGTGGTGTCTGTACCCTTGACGGGATAGCCCGTTGTAACCCTTCCATCCGTCGGTGCGCACTTCCGAGCCAGGTTCAACTGCGCCCGAAACAAAGGGAACCAGGCTGGCTCCTGACACGTCGTTGACGTGCTGCAAGCGCACGCGGCCGAACCCCTTGGGGGACAACACTTCGATGGCGACCGCCACGATAAACTTGCAGTCTGCGCCACGTCCGCGAATGCCTTGTGCGATACCGCCCACATAGGTTTCATCGGCCTCGACCGGACCGCACAAACGATCTCGCCCAGGCCGAACCATCGCCGTGCGCAGCTTCTGCAAGATGGTCCATGCTGTTTGATAGCTTCCCAGCCCCAGTAACCGCCGAAGCCCGAGTGCGCTTACTCCGTGTTTCTGATTGGTCATGTACCACGCCGCAGCAAACCACTGCTGAAGCGGGATTCGGCTGCGGTCGAAGATCGTACCCGCCGTAACCGACACCTTGCGCCCACATCCTGAGCAGGACCAGCGCCCATCGGTCATCCGCCAGCTCTTGGCGCCCTCGCAATTTGGGCACCGAAATCCGGTAGCCCAACGCAACTGTTCCAGGTACGCAACACAGGCCTTCTCGTCGGCAAACCAGGAGAGAAACTCCTGCCATGTTCCCGGATATGGGGGATAAACTTCCGGAGATGACCGATCAGCAACCACTACCTGTAGAGTCTACTGTACTCAGGCAGCTACCCCACTTAAATGAATTAGGTGATGTATTCGGTAGACGTTGCGCTAACGCTTTTGACCCGGTTGCTCGCGAGTGGTTCGACAAATATTCCAAAACCTGGGCGGAGGGGCATAGAAACCGTGTTTCGAGGCTCTTGGAGCGCGACATTTTCCGTGGATTGGTGCTTGCTCGACCGATAGCCGAGATCAGGTCTTCGGAATTATTGACTACTATACGTCGGATTGAGAATCGCGGAGCCTTGGAGACGGCGTGCTGTGCATTGAGAACCTGCAGCCAGATATTTCGCTATTCGATTGCGACCGGTCGCGCCGTCAACGATCCCCCCGGGGCATTGCGGGGCGCATTGCCTCCCGTCAAAAATGGGAACTCTGCCGCCGTGACTGAGCCAAAAACCCTCGGTTCTCTACTGCGCGTGTTGGACGGATACGAAGGGACGCCGGTCGTGCGATGTGCGCTCCAACTATACATCCGCGCATAAATAGAGGGACATATATGGCATACTGGCCGTGGGAGGCCCTATGGAGCCACGCCTGTTGCGGTTGCATCCCAGCACATATCAGAAGTTGATTGCTCTGAACAAAGAAGCCGAGAGAGATGGTGCCTTACCGCGTGGCGAAGCGGTTGCGCGCCGTAGTGCTGAATTCTGAAGGACGTACCAGTGGCGAATTGGCGGAGATCCTGCAGGCGCCGAGGTCCAAAGTATCGCAGTGGCTGCAGCGATATCAGAGCGATGGCATCGAAGGCCTGCTGGAAGGGTACCGGTCGGGCCGGCCATCCGAGCTGTCAGAAAAGCAGCAACAATAATTGGGGGATATTCTCGACAACGGTCCGGAAGCCTACGGCCTGGACAGCGGCATTTGGACCTCGCCCATGATTGCCTGGGTGATCGAAACGGAATTCGGCGTTCAGTATCATCCCGGCCATGTTCGCAAATTGCTCCGCGGCTGGGGATTTTCAGTGCAACGGCCCCGCCGCGTGCTGGCCCGCGCCGACGCTGCGGCGCAGGACCGATGGCATCGCCACATATATCCCGCTCTTAAAAAAAAGCCCGCTCGCGACACTGGGCGCTCCTCTTCACCGACGAAGCCAGCTTCCGACAAGACTCAACGCTCCACGCCACCTGGAGCCGCATCGGGTGCCCACCGGAAATCCCCGTAACCGGAGAACGCAAGAACGTGAAGATTCTCGGCGCCATCGAACTTTGGCGCACGCGGTTCGATTACCGTCAGGAAACCGTCTTCAATGCCAACTCGTACCTCGGCTTCCTCGAGCAACTCGCTCGGCGCTACCGCCGCCAGGGAGCCATTCTGATTCAGGACAACGCCTCCTACCACAAGGATGCCGACGTGTGGGCATGGTTCAAGTCAAACCGCCATTGGCTGGAAGTGCATCAATTGCCTCCCCACTCGCCAGAATTGAACCCGACCGAAAGGCTGTGGCAGCACACACGCAAGAACGGAACCCACAATCGATTCTTCGGCGGCGTTGACGCACTGCTCGCCACTCTAACGCGGGTCTTTGGGGAAATGCAGTCCCACCCCGAACTGATCCGCTCCTACCTGACTCCTTTTTGTTGATTACTATGTCCCTTTATTTATGCGCGGACGTATAGCGCTGCTTCTCTTTGTGCGCCCTGGAGTTACGAAAGGCAAGATGGAGCGATTTCGATCTCGAAGCTGGCGAATGGCGCTTCAAGGTAACAAAGACGGACACGCCGCACATTGTTCCTCCGCCTCGTCAGGCCATTGAGATTCTTCGGGAACTTCGTCCGCTCACCGGCAGAGGCACATTTGTTTTTCCCAGTGCACGAAGCGCAGCGCGGCCAATGAGCGACAACGCGATTCTGGCCGCGATGCGAAGAATGAATATTGGCAAAGATGAAATGACTCGACCAACATGTGTGTGAGCTGGAGCAATCAATGAAATGGAGAGGAACCGCGCAACTGGCGTGGGAATTTGAAGCCCTGGACCGGCCCACGGCAGTCCGCTATCTAGGCGATCTGCTCGACGGCATCGAAGCCGGGAGCGAAGATGATTATCAGGGATATTTCGATTTTCGACTTTCGGAGCTGACCGACGAACCGACCGACGAACCGCCGCTCGTCCCCGGCAGACCCATGTACGTCGCCCGCAAATCTTCGGTCCTCCAAGCGTCCGATCACATCGCCGTGGCCCGCTCGAAGACAATGGCCAAAAGAATAGCCAACGCCCTCAACAAACACCAACCCATCGATGACGGAGTTTGAAATATGCCAACACCTGCGGAAGAAATTCTGTGAAGAGAATGGCAACTCCGTTCGTGGTTTTCGGGAGCGCATTAGTTGCTTATGGGCTTTTCGGCTTTGAAGCGAGCTATGGAAGGTTAGTGGGGGAGGCTGGTTGGAGTGTGGCCAACCAACTCTTATTCTGTGCGAGTAGTGGTCGCGCAGCGCCGGACAACGTGTGCGGTCGCTAAGTCGCGGGCCGGAAGAGCGATGACGGGCTCCCACGAGAGCGGCGCAGAAGACGTTAGCGGGCGTCATGTCGGATCCGCCATGCGGTCCATGTCCGCGATCCGCGTGCACATGCTGGGGCATCGTAGGGGCTTTCTCGGGTTACCTTATGTGGGAACTGGCGAAGACAAATCACCGATTGGCGTTTCCACTACTGCCCGATATACCCTGGCGGGCTCGTGAGCCCGCTCACTGAGGGTTGCGAACGGCATCCCGCACGTAGTACCATCCTGACCATTAAGCCGAACACTCGAACACTCACATTTGCTTCAGGTGCAGGAGTACTATGCGCCCCGTTTCCATCACTCCCGGCTCATTCCGGGTGGAGGTCCTTCTGTGGATTTGCTTCCTGATCCCCGGATTGACTTACGCGCTTTGGAGGATAGCCAGCCATTACCAGGGTCGTCCTGTGGGTGGCGCCTCGAATCCGATCCCGCTTGAATCCCCCGCTGGGAGGTCACTCGTTGCAATGTAGGAGACAAGATCTGCGCTCATACGTCCAAGCGAACATCCCAGAAAACTCGTGAGGACAGTTCATCGACATCAGAGGAAGTGGCCGCCGAGCCTGACACATATTGCGATAGCCACTACCGCAGAGAACTCGAAGAGGAGGGCAAACACAAGGCCGCGGAGGGCAGCATACGGCAGTACGACCGGTTCGTTTGGAAACTGCGAGGTTGCCACGTATGAAGCGGGCGTGGATGCAAGAGCCTGAATTTCAAGCTCCGCGATCCGGGTGAGGATGGCCGGCTTTAGCTCGGCTATATCGCTGCGATCGAAAGCTACACCCGCGCCCTGCTCCAGGTTTTGGAGAGTAACGTTGAGGGACTCTACCGTGTCGAGGCTGAGTCGGCGAGCCATCTAAATACAAAGGATGAGATGCAAAACGCGGCTCAAAGGAGGTCCAGAAGCTCGGGGTCCGGGCGAGGGCTTTGCGGACGGCGGGAGCTTGTAGGCGAGGAGTTGGCGGCGCGTCCTGGGGCCAAAGGTGAGAATCAACTTTCACGCTTGTAAGTCTCGTCCACCGCGGGTCTGGCTGTGTGTGCCTGTTCGATTTCAAGCTCCGCGATGCGCTTGAGGAGGATGTGTTTTAGCCGAGCAAAATCCAAGGAATCGCCGGGCGCGTCCGTGGTCTGCTCGAGCCGTCGGAGGGCTGAGTGGCGTTTTGTTGCCAGCAAAACGCACCCGGATCACATCGTTCCGCTATCACGACAAGCTCTTGCGATTCTCCGCGAACTGCACCAACTCACCGGAGCGGGCCAGTATGTATTTCCCGGGGCACGCAGCGCCAAACGGCCAATGTCAGATAATGCCGTACTTGCTGCGCTTCGCACGATGGGGATTCCCGCAGATGTTATACCTGGACACGGTTTTCGCGCATCGTTTAGAACCATCGGCGATGAAGTATTGTAATTCCGAGTCGACCTGCTCGAACATCAGATTGCACACGAAGTCAAAGATCCGGACGGGCGCGCCCTTACAACCGCACTGCGTTCTTAGTGGAACGCAAGCGGATGATGCAGCGATGGAGCGACTACTTGGACCGCCTAAAGTCAGGCCCGAGCGAAGAAATAGTAGAAATACAGAAACGTGCGTAAACGGTTTGCTGTGCTGCAACAGAAGCGACCGTCACGCGAAGCTGCCCTTACATGAACAAGAACTCAATGCTCGGTGCCCTAATCGGGTGGGTTGCGAAGGAGAGATGACCGGCCATGGCTTTCGCTGTTTGGCCTCCACGATTCTGAACGAAAAGGTATATGAACGCGCGCATATCGAAATGCAACTTGCTCATGTTCCTAACAAGGAAGTGGAGGTAGCGTACAACAATGCTCTTTACGAGCGCAACGTCGCGTCATGATGCAAGGCTGGGCGGATTTCCTGGATCAAACCCGCGAGTCGGCTAAAGAAACTCGGCGCGTCGCCACACGTGGCGGTACTAAGCAACAGACCGTGAAGCATGGATGCGCTCTGCAGCCCACTCCCTGACCTCGGATCTTACCCACGCAACGGTGCGCGCTCCCAGCCGAACAGGCGCAGGGAAGTTCTTTTCCTTTATGAGGGCGTAGAGACTCGACTTCGAGATGCCAGTAATCGCTTTCACTTCGGGCAGGCGCAAGAAGGCCACGTCATCCAAGCGGCTTAATGCTCCATTGAGGGTCAGTTCTTCTGGTCTCTGGGAGGCAGGCAACTTCCTCGGTGTAAAGTTCGAGGTTTGGGGCTGTTGAACGATCTTCTCGCGGTACAGATTCGCGACGGCTACTTTTCTGGATAGGGCACTGGGCATGGTTGACCTCTTTGTTTGGGGTTCAGTTCGGTTCCAGTAAATGGCCAACATCGGCCTCGACACTCCACATGAAATGGAGATCCCGAGTCATATGTGTAAAACAGGTCATAAATTCGGTCAAATGGATCTCACAGAGCTCGAAATCGGTTCCTCTTGATACCGGGGGTCCCGCCAGGTGAGGCACGACTGTCGGAAGATCCGCAGGACGCTCATGAATTGATGTAAACAACACCCGCGATTTTCTTTGCACCTGGTATCGGCGCGTAGGCAGAAGTGATAATTGCCATCTGAGCAAATTGCCGATATAATTTGGGCAGATTACTCAAGGAGCGTCCCATGGCCGAAACTTCTCAGATTCGAACCAGGCGTGAACCCGAAATGTTCTACCGCCGGATCGAGACCAAACTTGGGGTTACTTCTCTTCGGTCTGATCGAGATCTTGCCCGACTGGTCGAGGAACGCCTTCCACTGACCTCTGTGGAATCGCTTTTAACCCATGGAATGAGCGTCGAGGAGATTTACAGCTTCATCGTACCGCGACGGACGTTGGTGCACAGGAAGTCCCGTCATGAGGCCCTGACCCACGACGAATCCGACCGCGCTGTGAGGATTGCCCGCATTGCTTCTCTGGCTGAAGAGGTCTTTGGTAACGATGCAAAGGCGGCACGCTGGCTGCGGAAAGCCAAGACTCGCTTTGAGGGTCGCTCGCCATTTGAACTCCTGCGCACCGAGGCGGGGGCTCGGTTAGTAGAGGAGATGTTGTTGCAACTCGACTACGGATTCGCGGCCTGAGTGACTGATTGTGATTCTGTGGCGGGTCAGCAACTACGCGACATTGGACGGCGCGGCGGGCCTTTACGTTTTCGGGCGTTGGCATACCAGGGGCCACCTGGTCGTGTACTGCACGTTGAATCCATCGACAGCCTTGCTCGAAACGCTCGTCAATATGGAGCTTGATTCTGAAGATCGTCCGGACCGTTTCCAGGTGCTCAAGGTCGAAGGTCCGGATACTCTTTCCCTGGAGAGAATTGAAACCGATGGACTTCCAACGGGCTGGGAAGACGACATCACAGCGACCCAAGTTATTGGAGATCAATGGCTTGCCGAACAACGTTCACTCTTTTTGGAGGTTCCCAGCGTGCTTGTTCCGGAAACGTGGAATGTGCTCGTCAATCCATTACACGAAGAAGCTAAACTGCTGAAAATCGTCGCCACTTATGAACATGCCTTTGATGCACGCTTCTTCTGAGCACTTCGAGACGCGCTAAGGTTCGTCTTAGCAGGGCATTCTCACACCAGGAAGGATGAGGTGAGCCTGATTATGAACATCGTCGCACCGAGGTCTGGGCCGTCCTGCTGAATCAAGTTTTCGACTGAAGAGTGTGCGATTAAAGACTACGGCCAGTTAGAGCTTTGTAAGACGCATGTACCTGTTTTCCACGAGGGGCCCTCACCAGGGTTGACCTGAGGCTTCAAAGATGCGCAATATGTCTTTGAGGCGGTACGCAATGGCCTCTTCCCATGCCGAGGGAAAAGCCAGAACCACGGAGACAATCCATGCGACGGAACCTCTTCATTCTCGCACTTCTGGCGTCCGCATTCGTCGGATGCAAAACGGATCCGGCTCCGCTAACAATCGATGATGCCAAAGTCATTTGGAACAATCTAAACACGCGGTCCGGTCTCAAAGACAAACTTGAGTTAGTCGAAATGAAGAAAACGGACGGGCAGATGACTGAGGCTAATGGAGTGAAGGTATATACGCTCTACTACGAGTCGAAGGAAAAGAATCTAGTGCACATGGGGAACCAAAAACCCGGCGATATAGAGACGGTTAAATCAAACTACGGGTTTCAGAGGACCGAGCAGGGCTGGCGGGGTCCTGATGGAACCGTTTTTCCAAACTGACCCACTTTTTGACCGAATCTGGACTCTGTCCTAGTCTCACCCCGAGCTGATCCATTCAGAGCGGGGGAGATTGGGAAGATGTTTCAGTCACCAGAGCAGGTACTATCCGGCTTGGGTCGCGTTGGCTACCTCACCGATCGCAAAACGGCCACCACCATCTATCTCGCCGGCGCAATCAACAAGCCAGTCTTGCTCGAGGGCCCCGCTGGAGCCGGCAAAACCGAGCTGGCGCAGTCGGTAGCGCGGGCGGCCAGAGCAGAACTCCTCCGTTTGCAGTGCTATCAGGGCATCAACGAAGACAAGGCCATAGGCCAGTTCGATAAGAGTCTTCAGGAGCTCTTTGTCCTCTTGAAGACCAAAGCAGAGGGGCCGTGCGACTGGGAACAGATTCGCCGCGACGTGACCAGCCGAGCCTTCTTCCTGGCAGGCCCTTTGCTCGCTGCGATAGAGCAGGAAGAACGTTGTGTCCTGCTCATCGATGAAATCGATAAAGTCGACTACGCGTTTGAAGCAGTTTTGCTTGAACTTCTTTCTGCATGGACGCTTTCCATCCCCAAGATGGGCACCGTCAAGGCGCGGACCATTCCTTTCGTCTTCATGACTTTGAATCAGGAGCGCCGTCTTGGAGATCCACTTCGGCGCCGCAGCTTCTATCTGGTCGTCGATCATCCGACAGCGGAAAGGGAAGCGGCGATCGTCAAAAACAAGACACCGAAGGCAAGTGCAGCAACGCATCGCTTTATTGCAGGCCTTGCCGCGGCTCTTCGATCCTTCAATCTTGAAAAACCGCCGAGCATCTCGGAGATGAATGACGTCGCTCAAGCCATGCAGCTACTTGGCATGGACGAGATTCTCACCGTACATAAAGACATCATGCTTCCATTGATCGTGAAGACGGAGGGAGACCGCAAACGCATGCTGATGAAGCAAGCGTTCGAAGTCATCATTCATACGGCAAAAAAGAACGCCGATGCCATGGAAGCCGAGGAAGTGAGAGCTACGATTGCCGCTATCGAGGGCCAGGCATGAAGCACGGCGTGTTGTGTGCTCCTCTGCTGCTGAGCGTGGTTGCGCATACTGCATTCCACGGACAGTCACTTCCTGAGGACAGATATCCCGAGGCTGTCTATTACGCAAACGCATACGCCGCTGACGCAAGGCGGGGAAACTATGCACGAGCGCAGCGTCAAGTTGCTTGCTAACGCGTTCATTCACCTGAGACTGGGGCGTATCGGGCTTCTGATCAAATCCACGGTAACCGGTAGCCGCGGTCAGCACAATCGTGCAGATCGTCGCACCGTGGATGACAAGTTTTTCCCCGCTCGGGGAGATCCGACCTCCTTCCACATCCACATGCAGCATGGCGGCGTAGTACATGCCTTCCCCAGGCACATCGGAAAACACGACCGGATTTTCGCTGCCGGGATGACCGGCCCCGGCGACATGTTGTGCTGCTTTGCCAGTCAACAGCAGACGATTGCCAGTCACCGTCTTTGCCGATTTTGCAAGCGGTCCGTCCATCCAGACGGTCGTGTTCAACTGCCCCGGTTTGCCGGCAGAGATGCGCAGCACGATCGCCTGATCCGGGGCGGAGGAAAATGCCGTGCGTTCAAATTGGACATCATCCACGTTGTAGCGTGTCACCGCCGTGGCGGATGCTAGGTCCAGTTCGCGGCGATACTCCGTCACTTGGCCAGGGTGAGTGCAATCGACATGCAGGCTGCCGATCGGTTGATATGCCTCGGCAAACAGGCCTTGCATCTTCTGGCAGAGTTGATCGGCAAGGTGATAATCCTTTTGCTCCAGCACCGCCTTGCGCACCGCTGCCAGATAATTCTTCGCGTCGAGATTATTGCCGTCAACGGGAAGGCCCGACCAGAAGGTGTCCTCATTCAGTTGCAGCGTCTCTTTTGCCGGATCGGTCGGAACAGGGCCGGCCGCATGATCAACTTTTGGATTTTTGAGATTGATCTGGTCGATAGCGCCTCCTCCAAAGACCATCGCTCCCAGACGCCCGTTGCCGATGGGCAGCGCGTCAACCCACTGTGATGCAGGCTTTGTGTACCACAGCTTCAGGTCGCTCGATTCGATTGGCGGGGACTGGGCTAATCCAAAGCGCCTCGCCACCGCGAGAGAGCCGGCAATAGTGGAAGCACTGGCGAGAAAACGGCGGCGTGTGGATCTACCCATGAGATATGTACTTTCCTTGGTGCGGAGATCTAGCAGCCCGAGATCGCGGCACATCGGAATTGTATCGAATGCCGTCCTGCCCGTTGCGCAACCCTGTTGCGTGGCGTCTCTATGGACACACACCTCTGACTAATTTGAGCAACACGGACCTTTGATTCAGTCCGGCAGAGACCGAATCTGGAGCCTTCGATCTGCCCGACGTGGCTTCTCCGGTGGATGGTGGCGGATTCGCCTTGCCAGATACTCGCTTCTGAAATCTTCACCGCCATGGTTCATCAAAAGTGCGACTGATCCGACACCGCCTTTTGGTTTTTCCTGATTCTCGCCGCTTACGCTTAGCAGCCGTCCTACTGCCGACACGCATCATTAGCCAACCCAGAGATCGCGCCTTATGCAGACCATCAATGTCCCTTTAATCAGCACTAGCCGTAGAACTATGCCGGCCCTCAGAGCCAGCATAGTTTGCAGAATTCATCGCCTCCGCGCCATCGAGTGCGGGCTGATCAAGCCCAACTTGAATTCACTTTCCAACCTGGATGTGTTTGCGATGCTCAAAGACAACCCCATTCTCCCGTGGGAACTGATTGACCTTGAACTCGAGCGACTGGAAAGAATGGTCGCCACAAAGGACTGCGGGATCCGAAGGAGATAATCTCTAATCCCGGCAGCGGTTCTCGATACCGGAATTGAAAACCGGAAGCATTTAAGGATAACCCTCCACTCTGTGGGTTAACCTCTAAAGCCCGTTCGCCAAATCAATCCACTCTTCAGCTGAAAACTCCCGCAACCACTGCTTAGAAATTCACCTGGCCTCGCAAGGGCTAGGTCTGCTCTGACGATGGCTCTTTTGCGCCAGTCGCAGACTCTCTCGCGATTCGTCGAAAAGTGCGGAATGACTGGCAACAGGAAGCGCACCCTTTCGATAAAACTCATCATGGGCAGTCTCTGCCCCAAACACGTCAAAGAGAGGACATTCCGATGAGGACGCAGCGACGCTATTCCAAACGGGAGCTGCTTGGGCAGCTTCAAGTCGATTACCTTTTCTCCATAAATGAACTTCCCGGCGTCGACGCCTCTTCTTCTCGATGGGAAGTCCTCGCGGCGTTCTTGAAGGCCGGGGATGCCCGGGCGGAACGTCTGATTGAAACCGACGGCGGACTGATTTTCCTGCAAAGCGTTCCGCATCGCCCGAACACGGGGGCGATCTACGTCTACAACGAGGCCACGAACGCTTTCCTCTGGATGCGGTTTAATCGCGACGACGATCTCAACGGTAGGGACTTCGACCGGGCGGTATGGGCTTACCGGCTACTCAAGTGGGCGGATCTGCGTTGACGGGCAGGGAAGTGGTCGACATTTCTGAGCACGTAGTTCGCAATTGCTCCCCTTGTACCCCTGCTAGTGCCCGGGAGCGACCATGGGGAGAATTGGCGTCGAGTTTAGGTCATTTCTCTCCATTTGACTGAATTTCTATCCCCTATTACAAAAATCCGAGTGAAAGGAGCGAACTATGTCAGATGTTGTGGCGACTCATTGGATTCCGCCCAAAGCAAGGCCGGAGATTCTGAAAGTCGATCCGGCATCTCTTCCTCTTTATATGACGTGGTTCGTGAATCGGCGAGCCTACA
>Ga0207156_10228_pt1 | contig 13456 bp, 13 predicted proteins | sample Alteio_BWMinHeat_24_FD_153514 | JGI IMG/M metagenome (GOLD analysis project Ga0207156, IMG submission 153514) | Enriched cells from forest soil in Barre Woods Harvard Forest LTER site, Petersham, Massachusetts, United States -... | ecosystem: Environmental > Terrestrial > Soil > Temperate forest >...
TATCCTTCTTCTTTCAATCTTGAGCGTTTTTTTCGCAAACTGGATCAAAAGCCTAAAGATCATAGCTTTGAGCAAATCGATTACATTTATATGATCAATTTAGATGAAAGACCTGAAAAATTTTCAAAAGCTGCGGGTGGTCTTGGACTTTATGGGATTTATCCCTATAGATTTTCTGCTGTCAATGGATGGAAACTTCCTATTGAATCGATCAACCAGCTCGGAGTTAAGATTCTTCAAGGAACTCTCAAAGAAAGGTTTATGGGCTCGACCTATTATCAATGTGGAAACGACATCTATCGGAGCCATGAAATCATCCAAGAAGATGGAAAAACCTATTTTGCAAATGGAATGTCACAAGGCGCTATCGGAATTGTTTTAAGTCACCTCTCTGTCTTACAAGATGCTTACGATTCAGGATGTCAAACGATTTGGGTAATGGAAGATGATGTAGAAGTAATCGAAGATCCCAGACAAATTCCTAAACTGATTCGTAATTTGGATCACTTCGCCCCTGATTGGGATATTCTCTTTACCGATACCGATACAAAAGATACCCAAGGAAACCATGTCCCTTGTCGAGCATTAGCTGCAAGGCCTAATTTTTGCATGGAAACATTAGATACAATTCTGCACCGTTTTTTTTCTATTGGTCGAGATTTTTCAAGAATCGGAATGCGTTATGGAGCTTATTCGATGATCATTCGACGGTCAGGAATGGAAAAAATTCTGAAATATTTCAAATCTTATGGAATTTTCTTACCTTATGATATCGATTTTTGGCTAGTTCCGGATATTAAAATGTATTCAACAAATAAAGATATTATATCGCATGCCGCAGGCGCTCATACTGACAATAATTACCCAAATTATAAAATTAATTAATGAAAAAATACTTTTTTATTTTTTTTATTGCAGCCAATCTTTTTGCTTTATTCCAAGATGAAGAATTAGAGCAAATGTGGTCTATGATTGAAGATATCAATCATCCCACATTAGAAGAATACCAATTGATCGAGAATTATCTGAGTGCAGGGAAAAGAACATATTTAGACGATTTGCGTAAATCGGATCAGATTAAGACTCATCATGAAAGGCTGAACCTCATCTTAAAGTTCAAATTATTAGGACCTAATCAAACAATGCCTTTTTATAAAAAGTTTGATTTTAATATTACAGAATTAACAGAAAGAAGATGTATTGTTTTATTTAGTTCTGCAAATGGTATCTATCCAACTAAATTAAAAAAGCTTCTTAAAGAAATAGAAGATTGCGGTTTTAGTGGACATGTTCTCGTTCGAATCGGAGGGTTTCCGAATACAGAATTTGGGGGGATGAAAATCTGCCATGTCCCTTACTCATTTAAAGTTGCTTTTCTCCAAGAAGCAAAACGACTTGGGTTTAAGGAAATTCTTTGGATCGATTTAGCTATTCATCCTTTGAACGATTTTGAAACTGTTTTTTCAGAGATTCAATCCAAAGGATATTTTTTTACAAATGTCGGCACTTTGTGGGATAATTCTCCGACTCATCTGCCGAATGCTGCAAAAGTTCTAAATATAAATCCTGACCAATATTCCCAAATTCCCCACATTTCCTCATCAATGATTGGGCTAAATATGGAAAATATGCAAGCAATCGAGCTTTTAGAAACTTGGTATAGAGAGACTGAAAAAGTATACCCTTACATAACCTGGTGGCCGGAAGAATTGTCTCTATCTGTAATCGCTTGGCGGTTAGGATGTAAGCCTTTTATTCGTTTTGGAAATTGGGTCTGTGGAGAAAGTGAACAGTTTCAATTAGAAAATCGACCAACAATTCAATTTTACATAGATGCATTACGATAGGAAAAAATGAAAAAAATTTTTACAATTCTATTTTGTTTGAACATCTGGATGGTCAATGCAAATAGCTATCGATATGAGCTTGCAATAGGTGCCATTTTTCAAGATGAGGCGCCATATTTAAAAGAATGGATAGAGTTTCACAAGTTAGTTGGAGTTCAGCACTTCTATCTCTATAACAATTGCAGTACAGACGATTACTTATCCGTAATTAAGTCCTATATTGAAGCAGGAGAAGTTGAGCTTCTTCAATGGCCCATTCTTGCCACATCATGGAATAATTGGATTTATAAAGTCCAACCAGCAGCGTATGTAGACTGTGTAAAACGTGCGACAGGTCAAGCTAAATGGCTAGCTCTCATTGATATAGATGAATTTTTGACTCCAGTAAGTGTCACAGTACCAGAAATACTTAAAAATTATGAAGATTGCGCAGGTGTATGCTTCAATTGGAAAATTTTTGGTCATTCGGACATTTACGATTTGCCCCCCAATAAACTTCTAGTCGAATCTTTAGTCATGACAGCTCCAATAGAACGTGCGACAAATTTGGGTGTTAAATCGATAGTGCGTCCAGAATATGTAGAAGATTGCAATCATCCTCATTATGTCGTTTATAAAGAAGGATTCCATCATGTGAATTCAAGTAAAGTACAAAATATCGATGTGAATGGGGCTACTGATAAGCCTTACTATCAACATCTAGCCGTGAACCACTATTGGAGTAGAACAGGCAGCTATCTATACAAGAAACTCCAGCGTTATAGTATATGGGTTCCTGAGATTGTGCCTGAAAATTGGCCTGACTATGTAAATGGGATGAATGAAGTTTTAGACCATTCCATGGAACCCTTTATCATTCCTTTACGCCAGAAGATGGGATGGAATAGAAACTCTTGATTTTTAAAAAATGAGGCTGATGAAAATTTTCTTTTTAGAGGCAGTGTTTTATCCGTCAACTTGGCTAGGCTAGACGCTTACAAATGAAGGTCATATTTTTGCATTTTTCTGGTAATTTTCTTTTGTGATGTGCATATTTGCTCGAATACCTTAGTTTTAAGGAATCCCATGCCCTGTATTGTTCTTCTAATTGTATCTCTAACTACTTGCTGCGTTTTTTTGCAAGCAAGCAACTATTCCTATCAATTTGAAGGCCGCTTTGCAGAATGGAATCATCTTAATCTTGTTTCTCTTTTTCTTCCGAAAAATCCCGTTATCCTTCAAGCAGGAGGGTATTATGGAGATGAAACTCTTAATTTTTCACATCGTTGGCCAGATAGTCGAGTTATCTCTTTTGAACCCAATCCGCATGCTTTTGAAATTCTTTCTTCAAAAACAGCAAATATAAATAACGTTCAAGTTTATAATCTTGCCTTGAATGACTATTCAGGCGTTGCTCCTTTTTATGTTTGTTATGGCTCTTCTGGGAAGGAGGAGGTTTTTGAGCATGCCAGTTCTTTACTTAAACCTTCTCCATGCATGGAGGTTCATTATCAAGGACCACTTATTAATGTTGAATGCACCTTACTTGATGAATGGTGTTGTCAAAGAGAAATTGATCACATTGATTTTATGTGTTTGAATTTACAAGGTGCGGAACTTCAAATTCTGAAAAGCTCTCCGAACATATTAAAGACTGTCACATGTATCGCAGTCCATACCAATTTTTTTCCTTTTCGAATTGGTACAACGCAATATCCGGAATTGAAAAAATTTATTGAGAATTCGGGATTTCAACTCTTCTCACATTGGTATAGAGAAGGATTAGAAGGATATGCGATTTTTCTAAAAAACTCATATTTTTTTAATAGTCAAACAGATGAATTCTTAAAAAACAATAAAATCGATCAAAAGTACAAAAGATATTACGAGCCATTTTTTAAAGCATATTATGATTTAGATAATGATGAAAAAGACTCGCTTAAAAACACCCTTAAACTAGGTTATCCTTATGAAGGAAATATAGGGATCATCATCGATCAATTAGCAAGGCCAGGATCACTAGCCATTGATATAGGATCTCATCTTGGAATACACACTATCACAATGTCTAGAAAAGTAGGTCCTCAAGGAGCTGTGATAGCTTTTGAACCGACTAAAAAATTGTATATGGAGTTATTGCATACTTTAACTCTTAATCGTTGCGAAAATGTCATCCCGATATGCAAGGCCCTCGGAGATGCCGAGAAGATGGTGTGGATTAATAATAGCCACATTGCATACTACAACGCCGAAAGCAGCGTTGGCGATTTAGTGGAAACAATTACACTCGACTCCTTGAATATTGATAACTTATCAATAATAAAAGTGGACGTGGAAAACTATGAATACTTCGTTTTGAAAGGGGCGAAAGAAACGATTTTGAGAAACAAACCCGTCATTATTTTTGAGTGTTGGATCGGAGCAGATTATCAGAATACCGAACCTAGAGAAAAGGCTAATTTTGATCGTGTTATTTCTTTGCTTGAATCATATGGATATGAAATTTACGTGATTTATTCTAACGATTTTATAGCGTTTCCTGCAGGCGAAACTAGCGAACAAGCAAAATATAAGAACAATTTCCGAAGATTGGATGTAAACAATTTTGATATAGGATTAAATTGATGTTTGGAATTATTTGCTCCTCACTCAGATTATCTTTCAATATGAAGCTCGTCACATCTCAAACATTTTCTAAGTGTGTGCGGCATACCAAAATGTTGCTTATCTTCATTTTCTTAATAAGCAAAATAAACGGAGATTTAGAAACAATTGGTGGAGATGATATTGATATTAGGGAGATGAATCAAGAAACACTATTTATCAGCTTAGGGTCTTATTGCGCTCCAGCAAGTCTTGCACGAACATGTGGTCATAGAAAAGCCGCTTTTCCTTTCGATTGGAATATTAGCTTGGATGGAGAAAAGCTGATTGAAATACTAAGAAATGATTTTTCCAATTTTTTAAACGAAGAATATTTAACTCCATATGGTTGGGCCACTCTTTTAAATACCCTTTATCACATAGAATTTGTTCATGATGGTTCTTGGGAAGGGCCAGATTTTGCTGTCTTCATGCCAATTTTGCAATCAAAATACCAAAGAAGAATTGAGAGATTTAAAAACCTTAAAAATCATCAAGGGAAAGTCTTTTTCATTAGATCTGCCTATATTCATTCCATTGAAGACAGGAACCGTTTTTATAAAATTAAAGAGAATATTGAAATTTCAGAAGAATATGCACTAAGACTTTACGAATCATTAAAAGAATACTTCCCAACCCTGGATTTCACTCTAATTATTATAAATAATCATGAACATAAATATGTGAAAGAAGAAAAAAGAATCCATGATTCTTTGTTGATGGCAAGAGCAGGCCCATCTTTCGAGGAGCCTGTGATGGAGGCTTCTTATGATTATTTTTTTAATCAACTACTCCAAGAAGAAAATAAGAAATTATTTTTAAGCACTGAGAAATATAAATGATTAAGAACATTCAATGGGTTTTAATTTTTATTGCAAGCATTTTGCATGGAGAAATTAAGGAGCTTTTTTCTGAAGAGCAGATGGAAGGCAAAAATTTCATTCAGTTTTATCATCGCACAGATTCGTATGGAACTCATCAGCCAGTCCTTTACGAAATGAGCTGTAAAACAGACGGGCCTATTATTGAATTTGGATGTGGATATAACAGTACTGATTTACTGCATGAAGTTTGTAAAAAAAATAGACGATTACTCATTTCAGTAGATGATAATCAAGAATGGTTAGAAAAATTTAGCCAAAAATATCTGGGTGATGGATATGAAAAAGACAATTCAGGTTGGCATAAATTCTTTTTTGTGCCAGGAGTCAGCATGGAAGATCGTGAAAATTGTAATCATTGGATTACTTTTTTAGATAATACACCATTACTCAACGATATTCATTTCGATCTTTGTTTTGTCGATCAATCTCCATGGCAAGCAAGATTGGAGACCATAAAACGTTTCAGATCTAAATCTAAATATATCATTTTACATGACTGCGATTATTTTCCTGAAAATAATATCGCCGGTAAAACAATTGTGCCAATGAATTATACAGCTAATATTGCTGGAGTTTATGCTTTTGATGACATAATTAGACATTTCAAGATTTATTACCCTGTGAAACCTTGGCCTTATCCGAGTGGCCCCCCTACCTTATTAGGAAGTGATTATGAGTCAGTTTTCCCAGAAATAGATTATAACAATTATTAATCAGAGTGATAAACAAAATATACACAAATTGTTCAAAACTTGGAGCGACTTTATGCTGATGCTGAGACGAATGGCTTTTCTTGTTTTAATGATTTCTGGATGTCTCTTTGCAGAGACGAGCCCTTATGTATTTCAATTTGAGGGGCTTTTTGAAGAAATCTATCGGGCTAGTCGTTATGCTTTAATAGAGAGAATGATTGACTCCGGTGATGTAATACTTGAAGCTGGTGGATTCGATGGAACTGATACAATTGGCTTAGCTAAAATGGTTCCTCAAGGAAAAGTCATTAGTTTTGAGCCTAACCCACCCCGCTATAAAGAACTTGCTTCAAAAACAAAAGATCTTTCGAACGTCACTTCTTACCCTTTTGCATTAGGTGAGAAGAATGGGATGATCCCATTTTATGTTTGTTATGGAGAGCAATATGACCCAATCTATGAAGGGGCTAGTTCAGCCTTGGCTCCTTCGGAATCAATGAAAGTCAATTATCAAGGACCTAGAATAGAAGTCCCTTGCTTTATTTTAGATGATTGGTGCAGAGAAAATAATCAAAGCAAAATTGACTTTATGTGGTTAGATTTAGAAGGATATGAATTACAGGTATTGAAAAGTTCACCTCATATTTTAAGTACGGTCAAGGCTATCTATGTTGAGACTAATTTTTATGAATTTAGAAAGGATATGACCTTATATATGGACCTAAGAACATTCCTAGAAAAAAATGGCTTTCGGTTGCTTTCTCATGGTTATCTCAAGGGATGTCAGGGAAATGCCATTTTCGTTCGAGAAAATTTATTTTATGAAATGATTCAAAAGATATTGAATCACAGAAATAGTTTCTAAAAAGGCTTCTTAGAGCAGCTACTCTCAATGGTCACAAGTAACATTTAGCTTTTCGTACAGAATTATGAACAGTTTTTTCTCTAGAGTTAAAAAAGTAATTGCCTTTTTTTGCATTTTCTTAGTACCGTTCTTCACTTACTAACTTGCAGGTGCAAATATGCTTCGATTTCTTCTTCTCTTGATCTCCTCTCATCTTATTGCTGACATAACAGACCACCTTAAAAAAATCACAGACAAAACAGGTTATCATCAAATTAAAAATGTCGATTTCATCTACATGATTAACTTAGATCAAAGACCAGAAAAATATGCCATTTGCATGGACAGACTGGCTCCATACGGAATCGTTCCTTATCGCTTTTCAGCTGTTAATGGTTGGGAACTTACTTTGGAAGCAATCAATGACCTCGGAGTGAAGTATGAACCCTGGATGAGTACAGGAATGGGTACCCGCTATCTTATGAATGGGAATAGCGAACCTTTTCACGGTCCATTAACCGAATTTGGTGAAACCTATTTTTCTCACTGTATGTCGCGAGGAGCCATTGGAATTTGTTTAAGCCATCTCTCTATTTTACAAGATGCATGGGATTCTGGATATGAGACAATCTGGGTCATGGAAGATGATATTGCACCCATTCAAAATCCCCACTTGATCTCCACCCGGATTAAAGAACTCGATACACTACTCGGCAAAGATGGCTGGGATATTTTATTTACTGACCAAGATACGAAAAATAACAACGGTCAGTACGTCCCTTGCACAGGATTTGCTTGGCAACCTAATTTTTCTCCTGCGAACACTTCTAGATTTACTCAAAGATATGATGTGGGGACAGAATTTCGCAAAGTGGGAGCTCGATTTGGAGCTTATTCAATGATTGTACGTAGATCTGGAATGGAAAAAATCCTCAAGTTCTTCAAAAGTTTTAACATTTTCCTCCCGTACGATATTGAGTTTGCATTGCCAAATGGAATTCGTTTCTATGCTCTCATCAATGATATTGTATCAACACAGCCCGGATCTCTTTCAGATAACGGATCCCCAGACTATAAAAATAAGGAAAAATAACCATGTTTCAAGAAGTAGCACAAATAGCATCTCACTTAGAACAAAATGTAGATCCCAGTTTCATTGCTAAAGCAAAAGTTCAAGCCATTGAATGCATGCGTCAATGTGACGGTTGGTGCTCTGAAAGCAAAGGAGCCATTCTCGTCGATATCATCCTCAGATCAAGACCGCACATCATTCTAGAGATCGGCGTTTGGGGTGGAAAATCTCTTGTTCCTATGGCCTCTGCATTAAAATCTCTCGGTCAAGGAGTTGCTTACGGAATCGACCCATGGGATAACATGGCCTCAATTGAAGAGACTACAGAGCCAGCAAATATCAACTTTTGGGCACAAGTTGATCATAAAGGAGTAAAGAGAACTCTCGAACACCGTATTGATGCATTCGGTCTCAGTCCATACATCAGATTGATCGAGACAACTTCTGAGCATGCTGAACCGATCCAAAACATTGACATCTTGCACATAGACGGAAATCACTCAGATAAAACTTCCTATTTCGATACCATGAAATGGGTTCCTTTAGTCAGAAGTGGTGGATGGATCATCTTCGATGACATGACCTGGCATGAAAGTGGAAAATTTACAACCGCTCGTGCTGTAGAGTGGCTCAACAGCAACTGCATTAAAGTAGCTGAATTTACAGATAGTTGCCAATGGGGACTTTGGATTAAGCCATGAGAAAAATTTTTTTTCTTTTGACTGCTTTTTTCTCTATTGCACATGCTAAAACTCCTTTAGAAATCCAAGAATTTAAAAAGGAAATTGTCCATACTGTCTTGAGTATGGAAGGATGGTGCTCTGAGGAAAAAGCAGTTGCTTTCATCGATCTAATTTTAGAATTGAAGCCAGAGACGTGTGTAGAAATTGGGGTCTTTGCAGGAAGATCCTTTTTCCCAGTTGTATCAACCTTAAAATTCTTGGGATCCGGGATTGCCATGGCAGTCGATCCTTGGGATAAAGTTGAATGTCTTAAATACTTAGATCCAACTGGCGATCAAGCCCACATGAAATGGTGGGGTAAGTTGAACATGGATCATCTCTACTACCTATTCTTAAATACTTTAAGACAATATGACTTAAAATCACACGCCCTCGTCATGAAGGCCACATCTGAAAAAGCAGCTCCAGCAATCGGCATCATCGATTTTCTTTATTTGGATGGGAATCACTCAGAAATAATGGCTACACGAGACGTTGAATTATACCTTCCTAAAGTCCGATCAGGAGGAATTGTTTGCATTAATGACACGCAATGGTCGGAAATGCAGCCAGCTTTGGATATAGTTGTAGAAAAGTGCAATCTCGTTCAGCTAATTGATAATGGAAATGCAATTATCTTTAGGAAAAAATAGATGAAGAAAATCATTGTTTCAATCGCATTATTCTTTCAAGCGTTTGGGACAGAAATTGACTTAAGCCAATCAGAAAAAGGAATTTACAGCCAAAATGGAGAAGATGGGGTCTTATCCAAAATTTTTCAACTCATCGGACCCGTTCTCCCTTACTGTGTTGAATTTGGCGCTTATGATGGGATAACAGGGAGCAATACCTATCTTCTCAGATTACAAGGTTGGAGCTCTCTTCTTATGGATCGGCTTTATGAAGTTCCAGAACTTGGAATCCATAAAGAATTCATCACAGCAGAAAACATCAATCAATTACTCCTGAAATATAATGTTCCGAATGACTTTGGTCTCTTGTCTATCGATATAGCTTACAATGATTTTTATATTTGGAAATCGATCAATGGAAATTATCGTCCCGCTGTTGTGATCATTGAATACAACAAGACTCATCTTCCAAATCAAGATAGAGTTGTGAAATACCACCCTTTTTTCTGCGGCACTGGAGATCATTACTTTGGAGCCAGCATCCTTGCCCTTTATAACTTGGGAAGATCCAAAAGATACTCTCTTGTTTATGCAGAAAAATCTGGAACGAATCTCTTCTTCATCCGAGATGACATCATTGCAGAAAAAAATCTGCAATTCAAAGACATGAACGATGTTGAAAAACTCTATAGACCAATAGGTTATGGCAACAGTACTAATGCAGGACATAAGCAAAATCCAAGAAATCAAAATTATTTAACTTCGGTTGATTTATTAACTGGAGGGGTAAAAAGATGACAAAATGCGCAAGCGAGGCAAAGACAGATGGAAGCGGAGCGATCCGAATGAGGAGGCCATGGTAAACCCATGGCAGACGAAGAGGATCCATATGGCGAAGTCGCAGCAAGCAGATTGTCACTTTTTTACCCCTCCGGTTAATATTACGATGAAATGGACTCTTTTTCTATTGAGTTTGATATCTACGATATCTAGCGACATAACGGATCACTTAAAAAGATGTGAAAATAAATCGGGATATCATGGAATTCACAATATTGATTTTATCTACCTGATCAACCTAGATCAAAGACCTGAAAAATTAACAAGAACTCTGGATCAATTATCTAACTATGGGATCTATCCTTACCGATTTTCAGCAGTTAATGGATGGGAATTAACCATTGACGCGATCAATGATGTGGGCGTTAAATACTATCCAGAAATGAATGGCGGCCTTATGGCTACTTGCTACCACGATAGTGCCTTCGTCCCCAGTCATGAGATCATTCAAAACTATGAGCAAAACTATTTTTGCCATTGTATGTCTAGGGGTGCAATTGGAATTGCGCTCAGTCATATTTCCATCCTACAAGATGCTTTTGATTCAGGCTATGAAACCATTTGGGTCATGGAAGATGATATCGATGTCATCCGCAATCCAAAAATCCTTTCGGATCTGATTGGAAAACTTGATCTTCTAGATAAAAGCTGGGATGTCTTGTTCACTGATGTCGATATCCATGACAACAATGGGAATTACTATACGACTTATTATGCTGGCAAACGACCCGATTATCAATCGACAAACAACTTTGCTCTAAAAAATAGGATCAATGAAGATTTTATCAAAGTAGGTGCTCGCTCAGGCGCTCATTCTATGATCCTTCGAAAGAGCGGCATTAAAAAATTATTGCAATTTTTTAAGGCTCACCAAATCTTTCTCCCATACGATATGGACTACATTTTGCCAAGCAGTATCAAGCTTTATACTGTGACTCAAGATGTTGTATCAAATACACCGAGAGCTCCCTCTGATAACGGCGGGCCGAATTACTTAAACAAAAGGTAACTTTTTTATGAATCGATTTCTCATCGCCCTTCTCTTATTATCGACTTCCCTTTGCTCTCAAGAGTTTCCATCAAAAGCTGACGATATTACTTATGATTGGCTCATGAATTCAGCAAACCATACAGATCATGTTGCTATTTTCAAGAAAATCTTCTCCAAAGTTAAAGTAAAAACCTTTCTCGAATTTGGCGTCGGACTCTCCACTAAATACTTTACCGATCATTGCAATAAAGTGGTTTCAGTAGAATTTGTGACTCATGGGTCTGGTCCTGAAACGATTAAAAGATATATCGACTTTTACCAAGATTGTTACAATTGGACACCCATTGTCTTCTTTACAGGTTATCAAAGCGATACAGGATGGGCAGCTTACAAATATCTAGGTTCAAACGCAGTCTATAAGGCAAATTCCTACCAATCTGCGAATCAAAGAACTTACGCGCCTCTTGATGACTTTTATATACTCGAACTCAACGCTTTTACTAAAAGCTTAATCAAAACTCGTCCTATTGAGGTAGCTTTTGTAGATTGCAGTCTTTATCTTCGAGGAGATTTAGTACAGGTCCTTTTCGATAAATCTCCCATTATTGTAGGTCATGCAACGTCCATCCGATATTGTGGGTTAGTTGATGATGTTTACGGATATTCTCATATTCAAACTCCTTTAAATTATGAGGAAATTTTTATTGCTCATGGCTCTGGATGCACTGTTTGGATCGAGAAAAAAGAGCAATATAAAGAACTTGTTGAAGAACTAAAAAGATATGCGAATAGTCCTTAATAAAGTTCTCTGGTTGTTAGTTCTTCCATTTTTTGTATATTGTGGCGAAACGAAAATCTGCTTAACCATGGTTGTTCACAACCAAAAAGATCAGGTTTTGAGTTGCTTAAATAGCGCGAAGAATATCGTCGACTGTATTTCTATTTACGATATCGGATGCACGGAGGAAACAGTCCAAGCGATCGATCATTTTGCAACACACAACAAAATCCCCTATAAAATTCATAAAACTAAGAGCGAAAACAGTGAACAAGACCTCGCTTTTTGTGTCTCCGCAGCAAAAAAAACAATTGAAGAATTAGGATTTTCACTTAACACCACCTATTTACTTCCATTAGATCCCAATAAAACAGTTGAAATATTGTCCTTCTTCTCAAAAGAGAATCTTATAGATGATTGTTACTCGCTTCCTGAAAAAGTGCCTCATCTTGTTCATTTCAGTTATCGCCCCGCTCTTTTTCGAGCATCCATCCCTTGGACTTGTTTTTTAGAGCAATCTACTGCGACCAAAATGAGATCTTTAATGATCGACTGCCAAGAGAATTCAAGCGCTAATTGGGACGAATTAAAAAACCACTGTTTCTTTTTTAAAAAAATTATTAAAAAACAACCAAGCAATAAAGAAGTTTTATTAAATCTAGCTGAGTCTTATCAAGCTCTCAAAGAATATCAAGAAGCGATTGCATTTTATCAGCTTAGAATTGACCAACAAGGCGATACAGAAGAAATTTGGTTTTGTAAATTCATGATGGGTCAATGTTATGAAGCATTGAATGATTGGGAGCCAGCTCTTTACTGGTATTTAGAAAGCTATCAACAGTTACCTAATCGGGCTGAACCAATCCAAAAAATAGCCACTTACTACCGTCAGAAAGGACAAAATGATTTAGCTTACATGTTTGCAAAAGTCGGGGTTGACATTCCTCTGTCTGTTGATGTGAATCTACATCCAGCCCCCCCTTTTTTGGACTACAAGTTTGATGAAGACCTTTCCATTGCAGCGTACTACACCGATTTTAAAGAAGATGGACTCATTGCAGCAAACAATCTGGTGATTAAAAAAAATGTGCCTGGATACATCAAAGATCAGGCCTATAGAAATATGCTCTTTTACATAGAGCCTTTGAAAAACGTTTCTTTCCATCCTATTGAATTTGAGCTTCCAATCATCGAAGTAGGCTATGATGAAACCTATCATCCGATGAATCCATCTCTTTTGAAAACAAATGACGGTTATAAAGTGATTTGTCGAGGAGTCAACTACACTCAAAAAGGGGCTAAAGATTTCAAAACAATTGATGCACATGGGGTTTTTAGAAACAAAAATTATTTATTGGATTATTCCAAAAATTTTCAGCTCCTTTCTCAATCGGAATCGAGATGAACAAATCGATGTAAGTAACATCGTTCATAATTGTACTGAAAAACAACTTCATGCACTAAAACCAGGTAGCCATTGTCGAAAAGAATTGGGCCTGCAGAACCTCGAAAACTTGTGAAATCGTACGAGA
>Ga0207156_10230_pt1 | contig 13427 bp, 11 predicted proteins | sample Alteio_BWMinHeat_24_FD_153514 | JGI IMG/M metagenome (GOLD analysis project Ga0207156, IMG submission 153514) | Enriched cells from forest soil in Barre Woods Harvard Forest LTER site, Petersham, Massachusetts, United States -... | ecosystem: Environmental > Terrestrial > Soil > Temperate forest >...
AGGCGACTCCGCCGACGACCAGCGAGGGTGTAGAGCGGTATCTCGGCGGAGGCTTCGTCAAGGGAGTGGGGCCGGTACTGGCCAAGAAGCTGGTCAACCACTTCGGCGCTGAAGTTTTGAGAGTGATCGGCGACAATCCCGCCGGCCTCGAGTCCGTCGATGGAATCGGCCCAAAGCGCCGGGAGCGGATCGCCAGTGCCTGGCAGGAGGGCATGCAGATACGCGAGATCATGCTTTTCCTGCATAGCCATGGTGTCAGTACCGGGCGAGCCGTCCGCATTTTTAAAACCTACGGGAATCTGGCCATTCAGACAGTGCAGGAGAACCCGTACACCCTGGCGAAGGAGATCCACGGCATCGGATTCGGCACCGCCGATCAAATCGCTCAAAGCGTCGGAATACCCAAAGACTCGCAGAACCGGGCGCGCGCCGGCATCGATCATGTTCTGCTTGGGGCGACCTCGGAGGGTCATTGCGCCCTTCCGCTCGAGAAACTCAAGGGCGCGGCAGAGAAGCTCCTGGAAGTGCCGGCGGAGATCATCGAGCGCGCGCTGTCGCAGATGCTGACCGGTGGCTTTTTACTGCTCGAAGAAATCGAAGGCGAGCCGCTGGTCTTTCTGCCCCACTTGAGAAAAGCGGAGGAAGGCATTGCAGCCAGGATCAGGCGGCTGGCGGTTGCCCGTCCGTCTTATCCGGCGATCGACTTTGAAAAGGCTGTTGCATGGTGCGAGGCTCGTACCGGCAAGACGCTGGCGCCAAGCCAGCGGCAGGCGCTGAAGACCGTTCTGACCAGCCGCGCCGCCATCATCACCGGCGGTCCCGGCGTGGGCAAGACCACGTTGGTGAACTCGATCCTCCAGATCCTTCAAGCCAAGAAGGTGAAATGCCTTCTCTGCGCTCCGACCGGCAGGGCGGCAAAGCGCCTCACGGAAACCACCGGCCTCGAAGCGAAGACCATTCATCGGCTCTTGGAGATTGATCCGGCCACGGGAAGATTCTCCCGCGCCGAAGACAATCCGCTGGAGTGCGACCTGCTGATTGTCGACGAGACATCGATGGTGGATGTCCCGCTGATGTACGCATTGCTCCGCGCGCTTCCGAAGAACGCAGCGCTGATCCTGGTCGGCGATGTGGATCAGCTTCCCTCGGTCGGCCCGGGAAATGCCCTGCGGGATCTGATCGAGAGCGCCCTGGTGCCCGTCGTGCGTTTGACCGAGGTCTTCCGACAGGCTGCCGCGAGTCGGATTATTTCCAGCGCGCACCTCATCCGCCAGGGCAGGATGCCAGAACTTCGCGCTGCGGCGTCCGATTCAGACTTTCACTTCGTGGAGCGCGAAACTCCGGAAGACATTGCCGCCACCCTGGTGAGGCTGGTCCACGACCGAATCCCGAAAGGGCATGGACTGGACCCTATCAGGGACATTCAGGTTTTGTGCCCGATGAACCGCGGATCGATCGGAGTGCGCGAGCTGAATACAGTACTGCAACGAGCCCTGAACCCTCCCAGGCAGGCTGAGCCCGCCGCGGAACGGTTCGGATGGCGGTTCCAGGTTCGCGACAAGGTCATTCAGACGGAGAACAACTATAAGAAGGAAGTCTTTAACGGCGACATTGGCACCATTGAAAAGATCGATCCCGTTGAGCATGAAGTCTTCGTCCAGTACGATGACCGGTTGGTGACTTACGATTACGGCGAGCTGGACGAGGTCTCGCTGGCGTATGCGATCACCATCCACAAGTCTCAGGGCTCCGAGTTCCCCGCGGTGGTGATCCCGGTGGCCATGCAGCACTTCATGCTGCTCGAGCGAAACCTGATCTATACGGGCATCACGCGCGCCAGGCAATTTCTCGTCTTGGTCGGCCAGAAGAAGGCTCTGGGCATGGCTGTCAGAAACGATCAGTCACGCAAGCGATACTCCGGGCTTCTCAATAGTCTGATGAAATCAGGGTCGACGCATAATAATCAGAGACCGTAAACCAGTATGCCCATTGACAGACATCTCGATCGAATCCAGAGCAAGCGGATGCGCCATGCCGAACGCAAGCTCAAGGAAGCGCAACGGCAACGGGCGCGGACTGAACGCAGCATTTCGTATTGGTCAAACGTCATTACTGACCTCAAACACCAACGGACGCGCGCTGTTCAGCCACCTCTTTGGCCCGAAGAAGATTCGCAGCGGCAATAGAGGCGCCGCTGCGAAGGCTCGCGGACTGCGGCAACTCAAAAGCAGCTCCGGAGGCCTAAAGATATCGAGCAATTAGTGTTGGAAATGCTGTCATCACAAGCTGGCAGTTGCTGGCCCCGTGATTCCAAGCAATACCAATCCGTCCGGGCGCGGCAATAACGTTGGAAGCGGTGGCAGCATTCGACCGCCACCATCATAAGATAAAAGCAGGTGGCGCAAATGCATTCCCACTTCGGCAATGGCATTTCTGGCCAATCAAAAGAGATCGGCATCCACCTGAGGCAGACCTAAGCAGAGACCATTTGGTCATACAATGAGCCCCTTCACTGAGAACGATCCTCTAACGGACGCCGAACTCGATCGGCTCGGCGACTTCCTCAAGAACTGCAAAGGCGGCAGGGCGATGAACGTCGAAACGCTCGACGGGTTCTTCGCTGCCCTCATAGCAGGCCCGGAGGTCGTGATGCCGAGTGAATACAACCGGGAAGTCTTCGGCGGCGAGATGTCGGATACCTGTGAGTTCGCCGGTCTCGACGCTGCGAACAACTTATTGGGCCTCATCATGCGGCAGTGGAATGATATCGCCGGAACGCTGTTCAACGGTGAGGTCTACGGGCCGCTTCTGCTTGAAGACAAGGACGGCATTCCGCAGGGCTGCGACTGGGCTCGCGGCTTCATGCGCGGCGTTGCCATGCGCCCCGGCGGCTGGACAGTGCTGATCGATGACGAGCAGCACGGAGGATGCCTGCTTCCGATGATGATGCTCTGCCACGAGCACGATCCAGACCCGGAGATGCGCCCCGAGCCGATCAGCCGTGAAAAGCGCCAAGAAGTCATCGTAATGATGGCAGCCGGGTTGCTGGAGGCGTACCGGTATTTCCGGAAACGTCGAGAGACCAATGCAGGAACCACTTTCAAGTCGGGATCACGGCTCGGTTTCTCTAAGGCCCGGCGGAATGATCCGTGTCCCTGCGGCTCTGGGAAAAAGTACAAGCGTTGCTGCGGCGGGGCGACGGTGAACTGAATCTTTCGAGGCTGACGTCTTTGATCAGGATGATCGACTCCTCGAATCGTGCACGTGCCCGGCCAGAAGAGATCGCCGGACTCATAGAACGGATCTTCCTCAAACGAAGAGAGCGAGTTCGCGGTGCTCCGAGTGAAGGTCCGGGGAGTGTCCCAGTCTCTTGGGTGAGCGAGAATCAGGCCAGTTTCTTCCAGAGTTCGCAGGAGATCCGGATGCATCATCGCAAGGAATTTGAGTCTTCGGGTCTTGTAGGGCTTCACCATGGCGACTTTCAGAACAATGGCGGCGAGGCTGGCGACTTGGGGATTTTCCGACTTTGCCATACTTTCCAGACGAGCCACATTCCTTTCAGAAATGTGTGACTGCCGCACGAACGCGAAAATGCTCTCGGTGTCTTCGATGGCCTTCCGTTCGCTTTTTGGCTTGGCGTTGCACCGCTTGCAAACATGAATTCTGTGGCCTTTACCAGAAAACTGCTCGTTCGGCCGATCTTGACCGCAGATCCTGCAGTAATGTCCCATCCCGGTCTCTTTCCATCGCCTCAGAATCAAACGTAAATGCCGTGGATTGGCAAGCTTCATTTGGCGGGAGCCGATTAAGAGGGAATAAAACGGTCGAGACCATCCCTCGTCTGTCTAACCTTGCTCGTTGTCGATCCCATCGAAGTCGTCATCGAAATACTCAGCTTCCTTCAACGCAATGATGGTCGATTTTTCTGCCGCTATCTCGCCAGAGAGGTTGTTCCGCTCAGCCGCATTCGTCGTTTTGCTTAGCCGATCCTCTGTCTGTTCCAAATTGTCCGCCCTCTGCTTCTCGATCCGTCGGACATCGTTCAGTTTCGCGGATGCAGTGTCCACGCTCTCCGTGTCGCGACTCACCACGTTTTGTTGTATTCCCAGTTCTGCGACAAGCAATTGGGTCGTTTGAGAGACACGTAGGTCGTCATGAATGGCCCGGATTTCCGCGAGGATTTCATGCAGCGTCTGTGAATCTCTATCTCGTGTTTGCCCGATACTCGGGACAACAGGAATTAGCGAAAGAAATGCAATGAACACCGCCCGCGTAACCATCAAATTGGCACCTCCTGCTTCGGTAACAGTATATTGCCGAACTAAACGGGCGAAAGTGTAAAGTTGGTGGCCGATACTTTGCTATGCCATTTCTTCGCCTGCCGACCGGTTGGGCGGGAGACTCCTAACCCGGTTAGGTAAGGGTGGGCGGTGATCCAGGCAGGAAAGCCTTCTGCCGATGAAAAACTGCTTTTTCGGCACGGCAACTTTGGCAACATCCACCCGAAGAAACACACATTGCGCGCAAGAACTGATATCAATATGGCATGGGATTTTCGTTCTCAATTGGCAACCATGGTGTGGGCGGATCGCGACTTCAGAAGAGATTATTGAAGCATTTCAGCGTATCCGCACGCGACATTGCGACCGCGGGACGTCAGTTCCCCATCGCTACGCGGATCGATATCCAGGCCGGCCTAGAGAGTTTGCTGAAGGGCAATGCGGATGCGGAACTGGTTGGGCTTTTTTCACCGAACTCTCATGAAGCCCTCACCTTCGCTCAGATACTCAGCAGCCAACATTTCGGCGTGGAGGTTGGTCCACTGCAGTATGACGAAATCGACATCGGGGAAGCAGTGCCGACCCGATGTTTGAAAAACGGTCTATGGATAGGACGGCGAGGAGGCTTGCCCTTCGCAATCATGCTCGCGCCAGGAGGGCGATTTGGTTTCCAGGCCGGCGTAGAAGTGGAGATCGCCGTTACCGCAGGTGAGCAAGGTCTCCAGTTCTCGCAAGATCTCTTCCGCCAACTTGAGCAAGCGATCAGCGAGGGGCGCAGCTATCGCGGCCGCATCATCTCGCTCGAAGCCCATCACCACCCGATGGGCGGTGGCAGTTCGGTCAAGGTGCATCGACTCGCCAAGGTGAACCGGGAAGACGTGATTCTGCCCAGAAGAACACTGGCGACGCTCGATCGCAACGTGGCCGGCTTCATGGCCGCACGTGAGGCGCTCAAGGATATGCGGTTTCAAGCTCGGAAAGGATTGTTGTTCTATGGTCCGCCCGGAACTGGTAAGACGCACACCATCCACTATCTGGCCTCTCAGTTGCCGAATCACACCACGCTGCTTGTCACGGCCGAACAGGTTGGGGTGATTGGGGAGTACTTCCGCCTGGCACGCTTCCTTCAACCTTCGCTGATGGTTATCGAAGATGTGGATCTTATTGCTCGAGAGAGAACCCAGATGCGAACCCCGGGCGAGGAAGTTCTACTGAACAGACTCTTGAATGAAATGGACGGGCTCCAAGAAGATTCAGAGGTGCTATTTATTTTGACGACGAATCGCCCCGACCAGATCGAACCGGCGTTGGTTTCGCGCCCAGGCCGCATTGATCAGGCAATCGAATTTCCTCTTCCAGACGAGGAAGGCCGAACCAAGCTGACGAAGCTATACGCTCGCGACCTGCAAGTCCCAGATAACCTGCGGGAACTGATTGTGCGGCGCACCAAGGGTGTGAGCGCCGCATTCATCAAGGAACTGATGCGCCGCTGCGCACAATTTCAGATCGAAGACGGCGCTGGAAACCTATTGTCGGAGACGGTTGTGAATTCTGCTCTCGAAGAGATGCTGTTCAACGGCGGCGCACTGAATCGGCGATTGCTGGGCGGCGAACAAGTTGAAACGCAGGGTGCGTAGGACGGCTCGCCCCGAACGGCTACGCTGTCCCTTTAGAGGCCAAATTTCGACCGTCTTCCTTCTCGTCTGCACCTCCCGCGATGTTCGGAGCGGATTGTGGGCCACCCTTCCTTTTCCATCCTTTCGCCCCAGAGCTGCTCCGCATTTCCGGCGGTTAGCAGTGAAGACCGCGCTGAGCCAAATGAAAGATGAATCATGGGGCGGTGGACACTGGGAGGCCACCGACCATGAAGCGTAAACTGCATCACCGCGCGAAGGGAAAGAGAGCCAGAACGATTCTTCGCCTGCCGGATCTGGAATACGCAAAGACCGCAGTGCTGAACAGCTTGACGAAGTTTGATCCGCAACGGGGATATAGACACGCCATCGACGAATTCGTTGATTGGTACTGCTCCGAGCCGTGCCATGACCGCAGAAGACAGTGGCGTTCCAAAACCCCCCGGAAGAGAAAGCTCGCCTACGGAATGAGCGCACCACAATTCTCTGCGCGTAGATTTGAAAGGCAAACTGCATACAGTCCGCTCCAGAACTGTTCGCCGCCATATGAGCTGGGGTAGGCGCTCTCCATCCATGGCTGTAGAATCTTTACATCCCTATGGCAGAGACTACAAAGTACCAGAACCGTATTGAGCTGTTGCAGGGAACGTTGGACATGCTTGTCTTGCAGGCGCTTCTGCGAGAACCGATGCACGGTTACGCCAATGCACAAGTGATCCGCAGCCGGTCCGGGGAAGTATTCACAGTTGAGACCGGATCTCTGTACCCAGCTCTGCATCGTCTTGAACGGCAGAAATGGGTAAAGTCCGAATGGAAACTGACCGAAAGCAAACAACGCGCAAAATTCTACCAACTCACGGCTCTCGGGAAGAAGCAACTCACAACTGACCACCAGCGCTGGCTCCAGTTGGTGCGCGCTATCGGTGCAGTTATGGAGCCCGAGGTGCAGCCGTGATGCACTGGCCGTGGGAACGAGCAAAGGAAAGCCTGTCGGAGGAGCTCGAAGCTCATCTGCAAATGGCAATCGCTGAACGTGTTGCTGATGGAGAGGACTCGACACAGGCCCGCGCAGCCGCCCTGCATGAGTTCGGCAACCTGCCACTCATCGAGGACGTTACCCGTGAGCGAAGGGGATGGATGTGGCTGGAAAACCTCCTCCAGGATACTCGTTATGCGTTGCGCCATCTTCGCCGCTCCCCTGCATTCACGGCAACGGCGCTGCTCACGCTCGCCTTTGGCATCGGAGCGAATCTTGCTGTGTTCCAGCTACTCTATGCAGTGATCCTGGCCGATCTGCCTGTTCCTCATCCGGAAGAAGTTACCCGAATCCAGGCTGCGCGCAGCCCGTTCGATCAAAGCTGGACGATATCTTATCCCGCATACCAGCGTCTGCGCGCCGCGACTCCCGATATTCCCTTGATGGCGTCCGCTTATGCACAGGATGCCACGCTTGATCTTCCCAACCGCGCGCCAATCGAGGCCGCCTGCACGCTTGTTTCTGACAACTACTTCAGCGGGCTTGGCGTTGCTCCGGCAGCGGGGCGTTTGTTCGTGCAGGCCGATGAACGCATGGACCAGGGTGAGTGGCCGATGGTGCTTCGCCATGATTTTGCGCGTAAGACGTTCGGCTCGGCGCAACAGGCGGTAGGCCAGCACGTTCATCTCAATGGCCGCGCATTTATTGTGATCGGCGTGGCGCACCGGAGGTTTATCGGCGACAGAACGGGATATGCTCCCGACATCTGGATGCCTCTTGCTCTCGAAAGCACTGGCGCATTGGCCGTTCCATGGGACTCGCTTGGTCCAGGCCATGATGTATCGCTTGATAAGCCCTGGTATAACCAGCCCACGATCTTCTGGCTTCTGCTCATGGCGCGCATTCCGCCGCAACGCCGCGCCGAGGTGCTTGCGCATTGGGATCAGGCTTTTCGCAATGATCGCGAGGTGATGACGGAAGCGACAGCCGATCCGGTTGTGAGAGCCGCGCATCTGCGCGTGAAGACCGGAATAGCGCCGCTCAGCGAAAACGGCATGAAGAAAAAATTCACGGCTCCTCTTACGCTACTCATGGCGCTTTCAGCTTCCATCTTTCTGGTGGGCTGTCTGAATCTCGCTAACCTCCAACTCGCGCGGCTCCATGCGCGTGCGCATGAACTCAGTGTGCGAATGGCGCTTGGAGCAAGCAGCGGCAGACTGATTCGCCAGATTGTTCTTGAGGATGCGCTGTTAGTTGCTGGCGGATCTGTGTGCGCATTCGTGCTGGGTCAGGTGGCCAGCGGCATTCTCGTTCGCTGGGCTTCTAATCGTAATTCTCTTTTCACGTTCGACCTGCATCCAAACTTGCCTCTTGCTGCTCTGGGCGCAGGGCTTATGCTTCTGTCGCTCGTGTCCTTCAGCATTCTTCCGGCGGTCATCTTCATCCACACCGGCGCTACGCAGGCGGCAGGATCGCGCGCTAAAGTTGCGGGTATTTCCCAAACCGCACGCCAGCGCTTTCGTTCCAATGTTCTTCTTAGCACGCAGGTCAGTCTTTCACTTCTGCTTTCCACCATGTCGGTTTGTTTCGCTGCAACGCTGGTGCACTGGGAAACTGTGGATGTGGGCATGGATCGTGAGCATGTGCTGATCGTGCGCCCGGAACTGCATGAGCCAAGGTATACCGATCGCAGCGAAATGCTGCCTGAGCTTTATCGCCGGATACAGGAGCGACTGGAAGCACTGCCCGGCGTGCGCAGCGCAGCCGTGGAAATGTGCGGCGGCATTCACTGCGGCTGGATCACGGCGCTCTACGTACATGGGCGCAACGATCTTACGGATGCTCAGGTGCATGGGCAGGAAGATCATGTGGGCCTCGGCTTCTTTTCCACGCTTGGCATCCCCATCCTACGCGGGCGCGATTTCTCTTCGAGCGATACAGACAAGACGCAGCCTGTGGCGATAATCAGCCGTGCATACGCGCGCCAGTTGCTTGGGGATGCAGACCCGATTGGCCAATGGGTTGGTTATGTACCGGCGCCAGATGATCACAAATTTTTGATTGTGGGTGAGGTGGCCGATGCGCGCGTGAATGGTGCCGAACGCGAGGCTCCGCCGGTGGTTTACATGAGCATCAACCAGAATCCCGCACCGGTAAACAGCATCCGCTTGCGGGCCGTGGGTGATCCGAGCCAGTTATCGGAGGGTGTACGTCACGCGCTCTATGAAGTTGACCCCGCTCTCACTGTCAGCGAAATCGTGCCTTTGGCCGCGGAGCTGAATGGCGACCTTGGCACGGAAAAGCTCCTTGCCCGTCTTGCAGGAATCTATGCGAGCCTCACACTCCTGCTCGTCGCCATCGGCTTCTACGGTGTCATGTCATCCCGCACTGCGCGCCGCAAGAACGAGTTCGGCATCCGTCTGGCGCTCGGAGCCACTCGCCGCCACATTCAGATGCTCATCGTCGGACAGACCGCGCGCGTCCTTCTCGCCGGCATTCTGCCCGGCGCGATTCTATCGACTCTCGCCGTGCGCACAGCAAGTCATTTCCTGTACGGGTCTGTCAGCGCAAACTCGCTCGCAGTCATCGCAGCAAGTTTCGTGCTCGCAATTGCCGGTTCTGTCGCTACGCTCATCCCCGCCCGCCGCGCAGCGTATGCCGATCCGTTGGAGACGCTTCGCAGTGAATGATCGGTACTCTTCGCGATGATCGAAGACCTTAAGCAGACTTTGGTTCTCTTGTTTCCGGAATGCCATCGGGGCTAGGGAACAGGCTGTGATCACGACGGAGCCCGTGTGCCAAAAAGGAGTTGTGCTTGGTTTCTAGGAAAGTCCAATGATTTGGTGAATTTGTGTGCCATAATTCGTGTGGGCAAAAACGACCGTTTGTGGCACTTTGGCATGACCTCTCGCCGCGCCTCATTGAACGCCACTTCAGTGAAGGCAGCGTTGTACGCGCGGGTGTCGACCGACGACGGCCGTCAGACAGTAGCCAACCAGGTGCGGCAACTGCGTGAGCTGGCTGTATCGCGCGATTTCGAGATCTTTCGTGCATACACGGATGAAGAAACCGGCGCCAGCGCAAGCCGGGCCTCGTTCCTCGCATGGTTGCGTGATGCGAGATTAAGGCGGTTCCGGGTTCTTCTGATAACCGACCAGGACTATGCGCGCCGGAGTAAGAATAGACCACATCGCGCCGCGATAGCGGCCTGACGTGGCGGAGTAAAAGTAGACCCCTGCCTCGAAAAAGTGTGATTCACCGGAGCTATCTTCAGACGAGCCTAGTCTGGCTCTATCATGCCTCTGGAGACTTTTGATGAAGCCTTTGATCTTCCCTCTTTGTGTCGTGATCGGGCTTGGCGGCCTAGGGGCGCAGACGCCTGTCTGGCAGCCATCGCTCGGAAATACCCAGGTGCCGATATGGCCAGGGGCGGTACCTGATGCGCAACCTGTCAGCGGTCCAGAGAATAGTGGGCCGGACCCGTCGGGCAAGCTGATCGCTGGCAGGACGTCTGTTTATATCGATAACTGTCGCGGCCCACGATGACTGTCTACCCTCCGAAGGGGCGGAATACGGGCGCTGCGATCGTCGTGTTCCCCGGAGGGGCTACGAAAGTCTGGGCATCGATCTCGAAGGCACGGAGGTTTGCGACTGGCTAACGTCCAAGGGGATCTCATGCGTGCTGTTGAAGTACCGCGTGCCGGGTCCAGAAATGTACCCGAAATCGGCACCGGATCCGAGGTCCGGGCCGTATCCAAAATCTCCGATTGCGTTGGAAGATGCACAGAGGACGGTGGGACTTGTCCGTTTTCACGCCGCCGAGTGGCACATAGATCCGCACAAGGTTGGGGTGATCGGATTTTCATCGGGCGGCCATCTGGTGGCAGCGATAAGTACACATTTTGAGCATCGCTTGTATCCGGCCATAGATGCTGCCGACAGGCAAAGCTGCCGACCGGATTTTGCGATTGCTATTTATCCGGGACATCTGTCACTTGCGGATAATAGCGTTGCATTGAATCCAGATATTCGTTTTCATATCACACGCCAAACGCCGACTACATTCTTGCTACAGAATGAAGATGACCACGTTGACCGTGTCGAGGACGCGCTGAGCTACTATGTTGGCCTGAAGAAGGCTGGTGTCCCGGTGGAGATGCATTTGTATGCGCAGGGGGGCATGCGTTTGGACTGCGGCGAACAAAGCTCCCGGTGACGGCGTGGCCCCGATTGGCGGAGACGTGGTTGGTGACGATCGGCATGATTTCGGAATGATACTCTCCGTGCCGCTACCGTCTCCGGGCGAGTCGTGGCCCACCCTTCAATTACCGTTCCGACAACGAGGTAACCCACTGTGACCCACCTACGCAAAATGATGCTCGAAGAGCTCGAGCGCCGCAACTACGCCGAGAGAACGATCCGCTACTATCTGAGCTTCGTCGAACGGTTCGCGAAGCATTTCGGCAAGTCACCCGACAAGCTCGGTCCGGATCATCTGCGCACCTACCAGGCCTATCTGCTCAAGGAGCGAAAACTCTGCCCGGGAACGGTTGAGAACCACGTGGCCGCACTGCGGTTCTTTTTCATCCGCACCCTGCATCGGCATCAGTTCCGCGAGTTTCTGCCCTTTCCCAAGGTGCGCCGGAAGCTGCCCAACATCCTGAGCCGAGAGGAAGTGACCCGGCTGATCGATGCCAGCAGCAGCCTGTTCGAGCGCACCCTGCTGATGGTCCTTTACGGTACGGGCATGCGGCGCGCCGAGATCGTCCGGCTCACCACCACGCCTTTTGAACGCAGCGGCACTGGGCAGTTTGAAGCCTGCTCCTGCAAGCCGACTTCGGGAGGCCGTCTCCCATCTTCGGTACAGCACCACGAGCTCGCGCTCGTGTTCGTGACACACTGCCATTTCTTCGCCTGCCGATCAGCTGGTGAGCGTCCTTCTCACTGTTATCCTTGATTTTCAGAGCTTTACCTCATGGCAAACCAACAAAACCTGAGAATTCAATCGGCGCAAGAGCCCTCAAAGCTGGCCATTTGGGCACTTTTGGGGGCGATCTTCCTAGCCGTACAGTTTGCCTCGCTCTTCACTCCGCCCCTGCTCGATGACGTCGACGCCTCACATGCGCAGGTAGCGCAGCACATGGTCGAGAGCGGCGATTGGATCACCATGAAGCTCAACGGCATCCGCTATCTCGAGAAGCCGCCGCTCCCCTACTGGCTGGACGCAACCTTCTACTGGCTCTTCGGCCAGAATGTCTTCGCCACTCACCTGCCCAATGCGCTGGCCATTCTCGGCTTGTCGTGGCTTGCCTGGTCATGGGCGTCTCGCGGATGGGGCCGCCGAGCTGGTCTATACGCTGCCCTCGGCGTACTCACTTCCGTCGGGCCATTCATCTACACGCGCTTCTCCATCCCCGAAGCGCTGCTTAGTTTCCTTTTGCTCTATTCCCTTTGGAGTTTCATCACCGGTCTTGAGAGCCACCATCCGGTTCGCTTCTACGGCATGTGGGCTGCCCTCGCGCTCGCCACGCTGGCCAAGGGGTTGATTGCTCCAGTATTTTTCGCCGCGGCGGCGATCCCGTTGTTGCTGCTGAGCGGACAATGGCGCCGTTGGCGCGAATTGACTCCGATTACCGGCGTGCTGCTCTTCCTTGCCATTGCTGCTCCGTGGCACATTCTTTGCGGCCTCGCGAATCCCGACCAGGGACACCCCGTCGGGAATCACCCCACTCCGGGAAACGTGCACGGCTTTTGGTACTTCTACTTCGTCAACGAGCACTTCCTGCGTTTCCTCGGCGGCCGATTCCCAAACGACTACAACAAGATGCCGTTCCTGGTTTACTGGCTCGCGCATCTTCTCTGGCTCTTCCCCTGGAGTCTCTTCCTGCCAGCGCTGCTCGTCGTCGCATGGAGAAACCGACATGCGTGGATGCAGCACCTCCACCGCGACTCCGGCCAGACAGTGGACTTCTATCTCGAGCACGCCGCCCGCGAAGATGTTGCCAGCTACGTTGCGCGGCTCAAATTCCGCGTCCGGTCCACCTGGCTACTCGCACTGTTCTCCGGATTCGTTCTGCTCTTCTTTGCCATCTCGACCAATCAGGAATACTACACGTTCCCTGCGTGGACTCCGCTTCTGATCCTGATCGCGGGCGTCCTGGCCAGTATCGAAGAACGCTGCGGCCCCGAAGGACAGAAGCCGTTGCTCTCGCAAAAATGGCTGAGCGGCGCGCAAGCCGTCTATTCCATCGCTGGAGTGCTGATAGCCACTGCCCTTGGCTGGGGCTTGTGGCAATCGCGCGACTTGCCCTTCGTCTCTGACATTGGCACCCTCCTGGCCCATCGCGATGTGGGCGGATACACACTCTCCATGTCGCACTTCTTCGACCTCACCGGCCCGTCCTTCGCGGCTTTACGTCTTCCCGCGGCAATCGCGGCAATCGCGCTGCTCGTTGGACCGGCGCTGGGATGGGCATTCCGCACGCGCGGCAAGCACCTGGCCGCAACCGTGAGCGTCGCACTCACCTCGACGGTGTT
>Ga0207156_10231_pt1 | contig 13391 bp, 6 predicted proteins | sample Alteio_BWMinHeat_24_FD_153514 | JGI IMG/M metagenome (GOLD analysis project Ga0207156, IMG submission 153514) | Enriched cells from forest soil in Barre Woods Harvard Forest LTER site, Petersham, Massachusetts, United States -... | ecosystem: Environmental > Terrestrial > Soil > Temperate forest >...
GTTGGCAAGGCCAAGGAAGCCGGCGCTGATTTCGCGGGCAGCGATGACCTTTTGGAGAAAATCCAAAAGCAAAACTGGCTGGACTTCGACGTCGCCCTGGCGACCCAGGACATGATGGGCAAGGTTAGCCGCCTGGGCAAGGTTTTGGGCCCGCGCGGCCTGATGCCCACACCCAAGGCAGGCACCGTGGTTACGGGCGATATCGCCGCCGCCGTCAAGGATTTCAAGGCAGGCAAAGTCGAATATCGCACCGACAAGGGGGGCAATGTCCACGCGGGCATCGGCAAGATGAGCTTCGAGGAAAACAAGCTGGCCGACAACGTGACCGCCTTTGTGGACGCCATCCGCCACGCCAAGCCGAGCGGGGTCAAAGGGAACTATGTCAAGTCCATCACGCTCTGCTCGACGATGAGCCCGGGCGTCCCGGTCGTGATGTAAAACAACGAATGTTGAGCGTCCAAGGCCGCGCGCCTGGTACATTCGCTTTTTCAAGTGGCCTCTGACTTCTGAGATTTCAATGAGCAAAATCATCAAGCAAATGGAACTCGACGCCATGAAGAAAACCTTCGCCGGTGTACGCGATCTGATCATGATGAAAGTAGTCGGGCTCAATGCCATCGCCGACAACCAGTTGCGACTGGGGCTGCGCAAGAAGGGCATTCGCGTGCAAATGGTCAAGAACAGCCTGGCGCGCCGCATTTTCGGCGACATGGGGATCACGATCGATGCCGCCTGGGAAGGCGCGACCACGCTGGCCTGGGGTGGGACCAGCATTGCCGCGCTCAGCAAGGAAATCGAGTCGCTGGCGAAGAAACACGACAAGTTCATCAAGGTCAAGACGGCCGTCGCCGACGGTCAACAAGTCCCGTTCGACCTGGCGCTGAAGATGCCCACGCGGGAAGAGGCGATAGGCCGCGTCGTAAGCCTGGCACTCGCCCCGGCGAGTCGCTTGCTCGGTCAACTGCTCGGCCCGGCCGCTTCGGTCGCGAGTCAGGTCAAGACGCTGAGCGAGAGGAAGGAAGAAAGTGAGAAAAAGGAAGAGGTTGCCGCTGCGGCTGCAACTGCTTGACCGGAGAATGCGGAAGGCCGCAGGCCAGTGGCCGCAAGCTGCCCGGCGACTTGCCATGCTCTCATGACCGTTTGCTATGAATGGCTATTACGCACCGCTGCCACGCTTCAGGCAGCATGTGGATATACACTCTGTACCTCCTCGAAAGGAAAAGAACAATGGCGGAATTCTCTGCTGATGTGAAAGAGTTGGGCGATAGAATCGCCGCTCTGAAAGTCTCGCAAGCCGTGGAACTGGGCACTTACCTCGAAGAAGTCCACAAGATCAAGCCTGCCGCCGGCGCTGTGGTTGCCGCGGGCCCCGCGGCTGCTGCCGGGCCAGCCCCGGTCGCGGCCGAGCAGACCGAATTCGCGGTCGTTCTGGAAAGCTTTGGCACGGACAAGATCAAGGTAATCAAGGTGGTCCGCGAAATCACCGGCCTGGGCCTCAAGGAAGCCAAGGACCTGGTGGAAGGCGCTCCCAAGCCCGTCAAGGAAAATGTGAGCAAGGACGACGCCAACAAGTTCAAGAAACAGTTGGAAGACGTCGGCGCCAAGGTCGCCCTCAAGTAATGTTGCGCCGGCGGTTCGGCCCGCAGCGCGTTCGCGACGGGCCGCACCGCTGGTGTTCGTTTCCCCCCGGGCAGCAGAGTCGAGGCAAGGCCGCGGCGCGGTGGGAAGATTCAGGATGTCGTCAGCGCACTCCCGCGAGCAGTACGTTGTCAAACGGTGGATACAGCGTGCTACCCGATAGCCAAGCTTCACTGGTCCAGTGTTCCTGGTCCTGGGTTTCGGAGGGGATTCTCCGGCCCGCGCACCAGGTTCTTCGGCCCGTCCCGGAAGGCGCCGCCTCGGAACAAACGGTCCTTCCTTGCAGGCACTACTCATTACCACGAATCGCAACCATTATTGACACCCCGCGCCCCTTCGGTCCGAATTGGTTGTGCCCCACGTCTTCTGGTCTGCGCCAGGGATGTCGAACCAGGGCCACCGGACTTTAGGGCGTTTTCTCTTTCGGGGAGGAGCCTCAACCATGCCCATCTCGGCCAAACGCATTATTCGCCCCGAACAAGTGCGCAATTTCGGCCGCTTCGGCGATGCCGTGGAAGTGCCGCCACTCACGGACGTCCAGAACCGTTCGTATGACCGTTTCCTGCAGTTGGAAGCCACGCCCGACAGGCGAACCCCGTCGGGGCTGGAAGGCGTTTTGCGCGAGATTTTCCCCATCGAGAGTTACGACAAGACATTGAGCCTGGATTTCATCAAGTACGAGCTGGGCAAGCCGCGTTACGGCCCCGACGAATGCCGCCAGCTCCGCCTCACGTATGGCCGCCCCTTCCGCGTTTGGCTCCGGCTCAACAAGGAACAGCCCGTCGAGGAAGAAGTCTACCTCGGCGACATGCCCATCATGATCGGCGGCGGCGAGTTCATCATCAACGGCGCCGAACGCGTCGTCGTCTCGCAGCTCCACCGCAGCCCGGGTGTCGATTACGTCGTGGAAACGGAAGCAAGCGAGCGCAAGCTGCACAGTTGCCGCATTATTCCGGAACGTGGCAGCTGGATCGAAATCAACGTCACCAAGAAAGAAACGCTTGGCGTCCGCATCGATCAGTCGGGCAAGTTCTCCGCCATGACCCTGCTCCGTGCCATGGACCCCATCTACTCCACCGACGCCGATATCATCCGTGCCTTCTACGAGCCCACCGAAGTCGCCCTGACGGCTGCCAATCGCCCGGTCATTGAAGAGGCGTTGGCGGTCGGCGACGTCATCGATCCGGAGACCGGCGAGGTTTATCTCGAAAGCGGCGAAATCTTCACCAAGGAGTTCGCCGACAAGATCTATGCTACCGATCTCAAGTCGGTGATGCTGCTGCCGTCCAAGACCGAACAGGGCAAGCAGATCGACCCGCTGATTCTCGCGTCCCTGCGCGAAGACCCGACCAGCACTCACGAGGAAGCGCTCCTCAAGATTTACCAGCGGCTACGCCCCGGGAACCCACCGCAGCTCGAAAAAGCCAAGGAGCTCTTCAAGGAAAAGTTTCAGGACCCAAACCGCTACCGCCTCGGCAAGGTCGGCCGGTTCCGCATCAACCGCAAGTTCGATCAGGACATTCCCGAAAGTGAAATGACGTTGCGGGCGCTCGATTACCTGAACGCCATCCGTTACATACTCGACCTGCGCGGCGGCAAGGGGCTGGTCGATGACATCGACCACCTGGGCAACCGCCGCCTCCGCACCATCGATGAGCTGGCGGCCGACGAGCTGCGCAAAGGCTTCCTCAAGCTGCGCCGCACCGTGCAGGAACGCATGTCGATCCGCGACCAGCAGGACATGACGCCGCGCTCGCTGATCAACCCCAAGAGCATCTCGGCGGCGATCGAATACTTCTTCGGCCGCGGCGAGCTCAGCCAGGTCGTCGACCAGACCAACCCGCTGGCCCAGCTCACTCACGAGCGCCGACTCAGCGCCCTTGGACCGGGTGGCCTCAATCGCAAGCGGGCCGGCTTCGAGGTGCGCGATGTCCATATTTCCCACTATGGGCGCATCTGCCCCATTGAAACCCCCGAAGGCACGAACATCGGCCTTATCTCCAGCCTGAGCATTTACGCCGGGGTGGACGAATACGGCTTCCTGATCACGCCCTATCGCAAGCTGACCAAGCGCAAGTTGACGCCGGAAGTAACCTGGCTGCGCGCCGATGAAGAGGCGGCGGCCCATCTGGCGCCGGCGGATACCCCGTCCGATGGCCACAAGATCACGGCCGATCGCGTCATCGCCCGCTTCGGCGGCGATTTCAGCATCATCAGCGCCGACGCTCTCGAATACATCGACATCTCGCCCAAGCAGATGGTCGGCGTGTCCGCGGGCCTTATTCCGTTCCTGGAACACGACGACGCCAACCGCGCCCTCATGGGTTCCAACATGCAGCGCCAGGCGGTGCCTCTCCTCGTTACGGAGCCTCCGCTCGTGTCCACGGGCCTCGAGCGCGAGGTCGCCAAACATTCCGGGATGGTCACGAAATCCGACCGGGACGGCACCATCACCTATGTCGATGCCGATCGCATCGTCGTGGACGACCGCGAATACGTCATGCGCAAGTTCACCGGTCTGAACGAGCGCACCTGCCTCAACCAGAAACCCATCATCAAGCTTGGCCAGAAGGTCAAGAAGGGGCAAATCATCGCCGACGGAGCGGCCACGTACCAGGGCGAGCTGTCGCTCGGCCGCAATGTGCTCGTCGCCTTCATGTCCTGGGACGGCTATAACTTCGAAGACGCGATCATCATCAGCGAGAAGCTGGTCAAGGACGACACGTATACCTCGATCCACATCGAGGAATTCGAGATCGAAATCCGCGAGACCAAGCTGGGCAAGGAAGAGTTCACCCGCGATATCCCCAACGTCTCGCCCAAGGCGCTCGCCAACCTCGATGACAACGGCATCGTCCGCATCGGCACCTTCGTCAACCCCGGCGACATCCTGGTCGGCAAGGTATCGCCCAAGAGCAAGAGCGAGCTGACGCCGGAAGAAAAACTGCTGCATGCCATCTTCGGCCGGGCCGGCGAGGATGTGAAGAACGATAGCCTCGAAGTACCCTCCGGCGTGGAAGGGATTGTCATTGACACCCAGCGCTTCAGCCGCCGGGCGAGCATGACCGAGGAGGAGCGCAAAACCTGGGACAAGGAGCACAAGGACCTCGAAAACAAGTTCAACAAGCAAATCGCCGACCAATTCCGGTCCTTTGGCGCCGACTTGGCCGAAGTCCTCGACAAAAAGGACGTGAAACAGCTGGGGCTCGACCGGGACGACAAGACTCTGGCGGAAGAGGCTGGCGCCTTCAAGATCGCGGACCTGGATATCCGCACGCCGGACAAGGGCAAGGAAGCGAATAAGGTCTTCGGCCGCTACTCCGAGCGCCTCCACTTCCTCATTGACGACAAGGAGCGCAAGCTCAACTCTCTGAAGCGCGGCGATGAGCTGCCCAGCGGCGTGCAACAGATGGTCAAGGTCTACGTCGCCACCAAACGGCAGATTTCCGTGGGTGACAAGATGGCCGGCCGCCACGGCAACAAGGGCGTCATTTCCAAGATCTTGCCCGAGGAGGACATGCCCTACCTCGCCGACGGCTCGCCCGTTGACATCCTGCTCAACCCCCTCGGCGTGCCCAGCCGCATGAACGTCGGTCAAATCCTCGAAACGCACCTCGGTTACGCGGCCGCGCGGCTTGGCTTCCGCGCGATCACCCCGGTATTCGATGGCGCCACCGAGGAAGAGATCCGCGCCTGCCTGAAGGAAGCAGGCGTGGCGGAAAGCGGCAAGAGCTATCTTTACGACGGCCGTACCGGCGACCGTTTCGAGCAGCCGGTGACGGTGGGCTATATCTACATGCTTAAACTGCACCACCTGGTGGACGACAAGGTCCATGCCCGCGCCACGGGACCGTATTCGCTGATTACGCAGCAGCCCCTGGGCGGCAAGGCCCGCTTCGGCGGCCAGCGCTTCGGCGAAATGGAAGTATGGGCCCTCGAAGCCTACGGCGCCGCTTATGTCCTTCAGGAGCTGCTCACCGTCAAGAGCGACGACGTCGAGGGCCGCACCAAGATTTACGAATCCATGGTGAAAGGCGAGAATACGCTCGAAGCAGGCACGCCCGCCAGCTTCGATGTCCTCACCAACGAGATTCGAGGTCTGGCGCTTAACATGCAACTGGAGAAGAAGCGGCTTTGATCTCAGGGATCCGGCCCGTCCCGGTCGCCGCGCACCGGGCCCGCGCAAACACGCATAACAGTCACACAAGTTTTCTCCTGGGGAGGGCTGGCACATGAGTACGGGTGAAGCCAATTACGACCGCATTAACGATTACGGGGCGGTGCGCATCAGCCTGGCGAGCCCCCACGATATACGCAGCTGGTCTTTCGGCGAAGTGAAGAAACCGGAAACCATCAACTATCGCACCTACCGTCCGGAAAAAGACGGCCTGTTCTGCGAACGCATCTTCGGGCCGGAAAAGGATTGGGAATGCGCCTGCGGCAAGTATCGCGGCATGAAGTACAAGGGCATGATTTGCGACCGCTGCGGCGTCAAGGTCACCCATAGCCGGGTGCGCCGTAAACGCATGGGCCACATCGAGCTGGCCGCCCCGGTTGTGCACATCTGGTTTTTCAAGGCCATGCCCAGCCGCCTGGGCACCCTCCTCGACATGAAAACCACCAGCCTGGAGAAGATCATTTACTTCCAGGACTACGTGGTCGTCGAGCCAGGCGAGACCCCCCTCAAGGAACGGCAACTGCTGACCGAAGATGACTATCGCAAGGCCCGTGAAACCTACGGCGAGACCTTCGAAGCCAGCATGGGCGCCGAGGCCGTCAAGAAGCTTCTCGAGAAACTGGACCTGGTGGACCTCTCCAAGCAGCTCCGCGAGGAACTGCATGTGCTCAACCAGAAAGAAAAGCCCTCCCGGCAAAAGCAGCGCGACCTCGTAAAGCGCCTCAAGGTCGTCGAGGCCTTGCGCGACAGTGGCCTGGGCGGCCCGCAAAACAAGCCCGAGTGGATGGTCCTGGAGTGCATCCCTGTCATTCCGCCCGACCTACGGCCGCTCGTACTGCTTGACTCGGGCAATTTCGCCACCAGCGACCTCAATGATCTGTACCGCCGCATCATCAACCGCAACAACCGCCTCAAGAAGCTGGTCGATCTCAACGCCCCCGAGGTCATCATCCGCAACGAAAAGCGCATGCTGCAGCAATCGGTCGATGCGCTCTTTGACAACAATCGCTGCAAACGTCCCGTGCTCGGCTCCAGCAACCGCCCGCTCAAGTCGCTCACCGACATGATCAAGGGCAAGCAGGGGCGCTTCCGCGAAAACCTGCTCGGCAAGCGCGTCGATTACTCGGCACGTTCGGTCATCGTCGTCGGCCCGGAGTTGCGACTCCACCAGTGCGGCCTGCCCAAAAAGATCGCCCTGGAGCTGTTTCAGCCCTTCATCATTCGCCGGCTCAAGGAGCTGGGCCATGCCGATACCATCAAGTCCGCCAAGAAAATGTTGGAGCGCAAGGCCGACGAGGTCTGGGACATCCTCGAGGAAGTCATCAAGAACCACCCCGTGATGCTCAATCGCGCCCCGACACTGCACCGCATGGGCATCCAGGCGTTCGAGCCGGTGCTGATCGAAGGCAATGCCATTCGCATCCACCCTCTGGTCTGCAAGGGCTTCAATGCCGACTTCGACGGCGACCAGATGGCCGTCCATCTGCCGCTATCCATCGAGGCGCAGGTCGAGGCGACGGTACTGATGATGTCCACCAACAACATCTTCAGCCCCGCGAACGGCCAGCCCATCATCACGCCCAGCCAGGACATCGTGATGGGTTGTTACTACCTGACGGCGGATCCGCTCGTCAATTTCATCACGCCGAGCGGCGTCAAGGATGACCGCATCAAGCACTACCAGGACAAGCTGCCCGACAACCTCAAGGGCGAGGGCATGAAGTTCTCCGACCCGGCGGAAGTCTTCACGGCCTTCGCCGCCAAGAAACTCGGCGTGCACGCGCGCATCTGGGTCCGCCTGCCCATCGACAAGGGCGTCATCAGCGAGGTCTTTGTCGACAAGGACAAGGTGCGCGTCGAGGAACTGCCGCGCAATCCGAATGGCCTGGTGGCGACCACCGTGGGCCGTGTGATCTTTAACGACATTCTCGAACCGCAAATGGCTTTTTATGACCTGTCGCTGTCGAGCAAGCACCTGAGCCGGATCATCGCCGACTGCTATCAGCTCATGGGCCGGCGCCACACCATCGAGCTCCTGGACCGCATGAAGGAAACCGGTTTCCGCGAATCGACGCGGAGCGGACTGTCCTTCTCCACCGACGATCTCCGCACCCCGCCCGACAAGGAACTCATCATCAAGGAGACCGAAAAGGAAGTCGACAAGGTGCAGAAGCAGTACCAGCGCGGCATCATCACCGACCTGGAGCGCTATAACAAAGTAATCGACTTCTGGACGGATGCCCGCGACAAGATCACCCGCCAGATGATGCACGATCTCAAGCATGATATACGCAACGACACGCCCTATCTGAACCCGATTTACCTGATGGCCCACTCCGGCGCCCGTGGCGGCGTCGAGCAGATTCGCCAGCTGGCCGGCATGCGCGGCCTCATGGCCAAGCCGTCCGGGCAAATCATCGAGACGCCCATCAAGGCCAATTTCCGCGAAGGCTTGAGCGTACTCGAATACTTCAGTTCGACCCACGGCGCCCGCAAGGGCCTGGCCGACACCGCCCTCAAGACCGCGGATTCCGGCTACTTGACCCGCAAGCTGGCCGACGTCGCCCAGAACGTCGTCATCACGTGCCACGACTGTGAAACGCCGCAAGGCATCACCAAGGGGGCCATCTACAAGGGCGAGGAAATCGAGCGGCCCCTCAGCGAGTCGGTGCGCGGCCGCGTCTCACGCAGCACCATCACGACCATCACCGGAGAAGGGATCGTCAAGGAAAACGAGATGATCACCTGGGAGCAGGCGCGGAAGATGGAACAGATGGGCCTGGACAAGATCATTGTCCGCAGCCCCATGACGTGCCAGGCCGCCCTGGGCGTGTGCCGGCTCTGTTACGGCATGGACCTCGCGACCGGCAATCTGGTCGAGGAAGGCATGGCTGTGGGCATCATCGCCGCCCAGTCGATCGGCGAGCCCGGCACGCAGCTCACGATGCGAACCTTCCATATCGGCGGTACGGTCAAGCGCATCGTCGTCGACAGCGAGCACAAAGCCAAGCGGACCGGCACGATCAAGTTCATCCGCATCACCGCCGTCACCAATGACCAGGAGCAGTCGGTGGCCCTGACGCGCAACGGCCAGATCCTGCTGCTCGGTCCCAAGGATCGGATCCTCGAAGAATACTCGATCCCCAACGGTGCCGATCTCTTCGTCAAGGAAGGCCAGACTGTCCAGCCCGGTACGATGTTGTGCAAGTGGGACCCACACCGCATCCCCATCCTCGCCGAACGCGGCGGCCGCATCCGTTTCGATGACATCGTCGAAGGCGAAACGCTCCGCAAGGAAAAAGACGCGCATCTGGGCACCGAGCGCTGGGTGATCGCCGAGCACAAGGGTGATCTGCACCCGCAAGTCGTCATCGTCGACGAGCGCGGCCAGAGCCTGGAAGTGCACTACATCCCGGAAAAGGCCCATCTCGAAGTGCGCGACAACCAGCAAGTCGCCGCCGGCAGCTTGCTCGCCAAGACGCCGCGCGAGGTGGAAGGGACCCAGGACATCACCGGCGGTCTGCCGCGCGTCACGGAGATCTTCGAAGCGCGCCGACCGCGCGAACCCGCCGTCATGGCCGAGATCGCCGGCCGCGTGCGCCTGGGCGAAAAGCGCAAGGGCAAACGCTCCATCATCGTGGAAGAAGTCGATGAAAACGGCAAGCCGACCGGCAACGAGCGCGAGCACCTGGTGCCGCACGGCAAGCACTTGCGCGTGCACACCGGCGACTATGTCAAGGAAGGCGATCCGCTCGTCGATGGCCCGCTGGTGCCGCATGACATTTTGCGCATCAGCGGCATTGAGGCCGTGCAGGGCTACCTGGTCCGCGAGGTCCAGAGCGTCTACCGCAGCCAGCGCGTGGATATTGACGACAAACACATCGAGATCATCATCTCGCAGATGCTCCGCAAGGTGAAGGTTGAATCCATGGGCGATACCGGCCTCTTGCCCGGCTCCGTGATCGACAAGTTCGGCTTCCGCGAAGTCAACGATCGCCTGCGCGATTGCGTGAAGATCAAGGACCCCGGCGACAGCAAGTTTGAGATCGGCAAGATTGTCAGCAAGGAGGCCTTTGACGAAGTGAAGAGTTCCCTGGATGCCGACGACAAGAAGACGCCAAGCTTCATTCCGCCAACCCCCGCGACGTGCAGCACGCAGCTATTGGGCATCACCAAGGCTGCCGTCCAGTCGGATAGCTTCATCTCGGCAGCCAGCTTCCAGGAAACCACCAAGGTCCTTACGGAGGCGGCCCTGGCCGGCAAAGTCGATTACCTGGTCGGCCTCAAGGAGAACGTCATCCTGGGCCACCTCGTTCCCGCCGGCACCGGCTTCCACATGCACCAGGAAGCCGAAGTGCGCATCCATCCCGAAGCACTCGATCACCTCCGGGAAGCAGCGGCCGCGCCGGCGGCCGCGGAGACCGTGGCGACCGAGTGAGTTACGGCCCACGTTGAAAACAACAACCCGCATGAGCCTGCATGGCTCATGTGGGTTTTTTTGCATTGGTAGATTGACGGCACCGATTCTCCTCCGCATGTTCGAGACGAAGTGTCCCCTTTACGGAACGAAGGAATTGGGTGTCTGCTGAACAACTCTGGCGGTCTGTTCAATAATCGCTCGCCCTCTGAACGTTTTTGTATTGATCGATGCCGATCATTTGGGACGCTCCGCCGTCACAATTCACCAAATCATGTTCTCTTCAGTCCAGCCAGCCCCATCGGACTCGGAAAAGATTGACGCATCCAGGACACACGGAAAAACGCCACACGCTTGGCATACCGCCTGAAAACCGTCCATGACGAAGGTGTAGTAGTTCAGATCGCTGAGGGCTGCCCCGGAGACTTGCAATGGAAATCCGATCCTGTTGAGCCATTTCGTTACTCTGCTGTCGATGGGAGTTTCGTATCGGGAGAGGCCCAAGGACTGCATCAGGTTTCGTGATTGCTTTGGGCCGAACCCGGCAAACTCCTTGGCAATGAAACTTGCAACCTCACGCTCCGTTGCGATATCCTGGCCTACCCGAACGGATTCAAGGGCATCCAAGGAGGGTTGCCACAACTTTTTTTCCAGAAGTTGCAGGTTTCTCGCAATTTCGTTGGCAAGCGTGGTTGACCGCCGCAGCCCTCGAAAAGCCGTCAGAATTCCCATTACGAACGCTTCCACGTTCGGCTGGCCGAGACACGTTTCAAGGGCCAGCGAAAATGGCTTCTTAATGATAAAGCGGGTGACGGCACTGGTCGGACCAGAACGCTGCTGCGTCGTGAGGAGGCAAGCGACCATTTGCTTCCAGAACGTCTCTTTCTCGACCCTCGGCTTGTCGTCCCGCAAGTTACGCTTGTACCGCCTCTTTACAATCAGGTCGTCACGATGTTTATCAATAAAAGCCTTCACATTCTCAATATCGGACGGCTCTATCTCCCAATGATGCTTCATGGTTTGTTTTTGATTCCCCGCACACCAAATCCCCTAGTCCCAACAAAGACCAGACTCAAACCGAAGTCGATTTGTGTCGCATAATGGGCAATAATATACCCCATCCGTTAGCTTCAGTTCCCGCCCGATCTCCTTTGACACGTTCCAGGAGGCAACGACCTTGCTACCTTCCTTCTCGCACAACTCCGCTTGATCGTAAGGGGCTATACTTTGACTCTGGCACTCCGGGCAGGTTAATGGAGGGTGCAGAAGATTGGCCTCAACAATTCGCGTGCATTCTCGACAGAGGCATGGGAACAAGCAAAGTTCTTTGAAATTCGCCATTCCACCGCCAATTGGAAATGTCTGGTCGTATCCGCACTCGCACCTCGCTCTTACCAGTGATCCCATGCGTGTGTTTCCCATCTATTCCGGCTTTTTTGAACCCCCACGAGGTCGGCTTTTTGATCGAATCCCGAATACCTAGAAAAAATCGGTCATGGCGTGTGTCCCAATGCCTAGTTACACGTCCCCCATCCCCCGCCGTTCGCCCATCGCCTGCTCAATTTCTTGGACAGCTTCGACCAGTCTCAAGTCTGCATATCACTCCGTCCCCAGCGCAAACACGGTCGTCTGCCGCAAAGTCTCGCCCGGACGCAGGATCACCGAGGGAAACGCCGGCTGGTTGACCGAATCGGGGAAATGTTGCGTTTCCAGGCAGAGGGCGCTGCGTAGCTTGTAGGTCTTGCCGTCGCGGCCCTGCTCTCCTTTGAGAAAGTTGCCCGAGTAAATCTGAATTCCCGGCTGTGTCGTCAGCACGGTCAGCACGCGTCCCGACGACGGGTCGCGCAACTTGGCGGCGAAGGTGGGCGCCTTCGTACGCGGGGTCAGCACAAAATTGTGGTCGTAGCCCATGGCCGCGGTCTTCACGAGCGCGTCGATGCGGGCGCCGATTTTCTGCGGCTTCGTGAAATCAAAAGGCGTGTCTTTGACGGGCGCGATCTTGCCTGTCGGAATGAGCGTGTCGTCCACCGGCGTATAGCTCTCGGCGGCCACTGTCAGCTCATGGTCCAGAATCGTGTCAGCCCCTGCACCGGCCAAGTTGAAATAGGTGTGGTTGGTCAGGTTGACCGGTGTCGCCTTGTCGGTAACTGCGGTGTAATCCAGGCTGAGTTCGCCGGCGTCCGAGAGGGCGTAAGTCACCGTGACATCGAGTTTGCCGGGATAGCCTTCCTCGCCATCGGGACTGCTGTGCCGGAATTGAACGGCGGGGCCGGTTTTGGTTTGGACGACTTCCGCCTTCCAGACAACCCTGTTCAGGCTGCGCTTCACGCCACCATGCAGGTGGTTGGGACCATTGTTGATCGCCAGCACATACTCCTTGCCGTCCAGCGTGAACTTCCCCTTGGCAATGCGGTTGGCATAGCGCCCCACGGTGCAGCCAAAAAACTGATCGCGGTCGGACTCGTAGCCGGCCACGTCATTGAAGCCAAGCACGACGTCTACCGTTTGGCCGCTCTTGTCCGGAGCGTGTAGCTCGATCAGAGTAGCTCCGCGCGTCATCACCTTGGCGCTGACGCCGCTTTTGCTTTTGAGGGCGTAGACAGCGACGTCCTCACCTGCCGCGGTTTTGCCGAACGGTATCGGCCCCGAGACCTCGGCGCCGCGGCCCTGTTCCGGCCCCATGCACAGCACTCCACAGAAAGCCACAAGCAACTCACGATAACCAACCATTGATATACTCCCGCGCTAGTTTTTGCCACGCAAATCAACGGGCCCGTTTTCAAAGTATACGCCTCCAGCGCACGCGACTCCACTCTTACCTTTTACGTATTTCCTGGTGCAATCGCGGTGTCTTTCAGGTACGATGACACACATAGGCCTGCCTGATTGTCATTATTCCTTCACACCGGATGTTATGCACCGAGTCATCTTAGCCACAGCGCTGACCACAGGTTGGCTTGCCTGCGCGCAGGCGCAGGCCGAGGCGCCGGTCAACTTTCGCCAGGAAGTGATGGCCGTCCTGTCGCGGGGTGGCTGTAACCAGGGAGCCTGCCACGGCAACCTTCATGGCAAGGGGGGCTTCAAGCTGTCCTTGCGCGGCGAAGACCCGGAGCGGGACTTGAGCGCGCTGGCCCTGGGCCAGCTGGGACGGCGCGTCAA
>Ga0207156_10232_pt1 | contig 13368 bp, 8 predicted proteins | sample Alteio_BWMinHeat_24_FD_153514 | JGI IMG/M metagenome (GOLD analysis project Ga0207156, IMG submission 153514) | Enriched cells from forest soil in Barre Woods Harvard Forest LTER site, Petersham, Massachusetts, United States -... | ecosystem: Environmental > Terrestrial > Soil > Temperate forest >...
CAATCTATGATCGAAGGACTTTAACCGTATACGTATACGCTGACTTTTTCTACCTATTGCCATAAATTGCCCTACTCGATCACTTTAGAAACAACACCTGCACCGACTGTACGACCGCCTTCGCGTATCGCAAAGCGCAGACCATCTTCCATCGCCACCGGCGCTATCAATTCAACCACCATGCGCACGTTATCTCCAGGCATCACCATCTCAACACCTGCAGGCAATTCGCACTCACCTGTCACGTCTGTCGTTCTAAAATAAAACTGCGGACGATAACCTTTGAAAAACGGCGTATGACGACCACCTTCTTCTTTAGATAATATATATATCTCAGCTTCAAACTTCGTGTGGGGCGTGATCGAACCTGGCTTTGCTAACACTTGACCACGTTCTACTTCTTCTCGCTTCGTGCCTCTCAGCAACACACCCACGTTATCTCCAGCCCGACCTTCATCTAGCAACTTGCGGAACATTTCAACGCCTGTGCAAGTCGTCTTCAGGGTAGGCTTCAAACCTATAATTTCGATTTCTTCGCCAACCTTCACAATGCCGCGTTCTACTCGACCTGTGACTACTGTGCCTCGACCAGAAATAGAAAACACATCTTCAATCGGTAACAAGAAAGGTTGATCTACTGGGCGTTCTGGGATGGGGAAGTATTCATCCATAGTCTCAACTAGTTTCAAGATTGAGGGAGCACCAATCTCGCTTGTGTCACCTTCCAATGCTTTCAACGCACTGCCAACCACTATTGGCGTGGTATCACCAGGGAAACCATATTGCGTTAGTAATTCTCTGACTTCCATTTCAACTAAATCTAATAATTCTTTGTCATCTACCATGTCAGCTTTGTTTAGATACACCACAATAAATGGCACACCTACTTGGCGGGCTAACAAAATGTGTTCGCGGGTTTGGGGCATTGGGCCGTCAGCAGCTGACACTACTAATATAGCGCCGTCCATTTGTGCAGCACCGGTGATCATGTTCTTCACATAATCAGCATGGCCTGGGCAATCTACGTGGGCATAGTGACGTTTTGCAGATTCGTATTCAACGTGGGCTGTCGCAATCGTAATACCGCGGGCTTTTTCTTCTGGCGCTGCGTCAATTTCATCGTACTTTCGAAATTCGCCTGAGCCGTATTTCTCAGATAATACCTTGGTCAACGCCGATGTCAGCGTCGTCTTACCGTGGTCAACGTGACCTATCGTCCCTACGTTTATGTGCGGCTTCGTCCGCGCAAATACTTGTTTAGCCATTTTTTATTCCCCCTTCTCGAAAATTCACTTATTTACCTTTATCGACAATTTGCTCAGCAATGTTGTTCGGCACTTCGACGTATTTAGCAAATTCCATCGTATAAGTTGCTCGACCCTGTGACATAGAACGGACGTCGGTAGCATAACCAAACATTTCACCTAATGGTACTTCTGCATGAATCACTTTACCTGATGGAGAATCTTCCATACCTTGCAGAATACCGCGGCGTCTACTTAAATCGCCCATTACATCGCCCATATATTCCTCAGGCGTCACTACTTCTACTTTCATGACTGGTTCCAACAAGACTGGCTTCGCTTTTTTGGCACCTTCTTTGAATGCCATGGAGCCTGCGATTTTAAATGCCATTTCGTTAGAGTCAACATCATGATATGAACCGTCAAACACAGTCACTTTGACATCGACCACTGGATAACCAGCGATGACACCATTCTGCATTTGCTCATGAATACCTTTGTCGATAGCAGGTACATATTCTTTTGGAATAGAACCGCCGACCAAAGCATTTACAAATTCGTAGCCCTTGCCAGATTCTTGTGGCTCGATTTTGATCCATACATGGCCGTACTGACCACGACCGCCGGATTGTTTGATGTATTTGCCTTCTTGCTCAACAGAACCACGTATGGTTTCGCGGTAAGCGACTTGCGGTTTACCGACATTCGCTTCAACGCTAAATTCGCGCTTCATACGATCTACGATGATTTCCAGATGTAATTCGCCCATACCAGCAATAATGGTTTGACCAGATTCTTCGTCTGTATGCACACGGAAAGAAGGATCTTCTTGTGCCAACTTGCTAAGCGCGATACCCATTTTTTCTTGATCAGCTTTGGTTTTAGGTTCAACCGCAACCGAGATAACAGGCTCAGGGAAAACCATTTTTTCTAAGATAATAACTTTATCAGGATCAGTTAGAGTGTCACCCGTTGTGACGCGCTTCATGCCCACAGCAGCGCCGATATCACCGGCATGCACTTCCTTAATTTCATTACGATGGTTGGCATGCATTTGTAACAAGCGGCCAATGCGCTCTTCTTTATCTTTAATTGGGTTGTAAACTGTGTCACCTGATTTCAACACGCCTGAATACACGCGGAAATAAGTGAGCGTACCCACATAAGGATCAGTAGCGATTTTAAATGCTAGCGCTGAAAATGGTTCGTTATCTACTGGATGGCGCTCGGTAGGCGTACCAGCAGCATCGTTCATTATACCTTTCACAGCTGGCACATCTTTAGGAGAGGGTAAATATTCGATAACCGCATCTAATAAAGCCTGCACGCCTTTATTTTTGAAAGCTGAACCACAGAGCATAGGAATGATTTCGTTACGTATGGTACGTGAACGCAAGCCTTGCTTGATTTCTATTTCAGTTAACTCGCCAGTATCTAAGTATTTCTGCATTAACTCTTCTGAGCCTTCTGCCGCTGCTTCCAGCATATTCTCACGCCATTTTTGACACTCTTCCAACATTTCAGGGCTAATATCACGGGCTTCATAAGTGAGACCTTTATTCGTCTCATCCCAGTAGATGGCTTTCATTCTGACAAGATCGACTACGCCTTCAAATTTATCTTCAGCACCAATCGGTATGTGGATAGGAACAGGGTTAGCTCTGAGTTTGGTTTTAACTTGGTTTACGACGCGCAAGAAATCTGCGCCAGTGCGATCCATTTTATTAACAAAACCTAAGCGTGGTACGCCATAACGATTTGCTTGGCGCCACACGGTTTCTGATTGTGGCTCAACGCCACCTACTGCACAAAATACAGCACAAGCACCATCCAGCACGCGTAAAGAACGCTCGACTTCAATAGTAAAATCGACGTGACCAGGTGTATCAATGATGTTGATGCGATGTTGCGGGAATTGTTTATCCATGCCGTACCAGTAGCAGGTAGTGGCAGCAGAAGTAATGGTAATGCCGCGCTCTTGTTCTTGCTCCATCCAATCCATAACAGCTGTGCCTTCGTGCACTTCGCCTATTTTGTGAGAAACGCCAGTATAAAAAAGCACGCGTTCAGTAGTCGTGGTTTTACCAGCATCAATGTGAGCCATGATGCCAATATTGCGATAATGTTCAATCGGTGTTTCTCTTGCCACGTGATTCCCCTTTACCAGCGATAATGTGCAAACGCTTGGTTAGCCTTAGCCATTCTGTGTACATCGTCGCGGGTTTTTACTGAGGCGCCGCGGCCCATGTAAGCTTCGTATAATTCTGCCGCTAAACGCAGTGCCATGGTTTTTTCTGTTCTACCTTTTGCCGCTTGCACTACCCAACGCATGGCCAATGCCACGCCACGATCAGGATTGACTTCAACAGGGACTTGATAGGTAGCACCGCCTACACGTCGTGATTTCACTTCTACAGTAGGACGAACGTTATCTAAGGCTTTATCTAAGAGGTCTATGGTTTCAAAGGCGCCTTTGCCGCCTTTGGCACCATGGGCGCCAGAACCTGATTTACCGCCATCATCTTCAGCTTTGTCTTTTTCTTTTTTGACACGCTCAGCTAAACCCTCGAGCGCTCTATAAAAAATTCTTTCCGCTAGGGACTTTTTTCCGGCACGCATGACAACGTTAATAAATTTAGCAATTTGGTCACTGCCATACAGTGGATCCGGTAAAATTTCTCTTTTTGCTGCGGCTTTTCTTCTCGGCATTACAACACCCTCACCTTATTGTTTAGGACGCTTGGCGCCATATTTCGAACGGCTCTGTTTTCTGCCATCGACACCGGACGTGTCCAAGCTACCACGAACAATGTGGTAACGAACGCCGGGCAAATCTTTTACACGACCGCCGCGAATTAACACGACAGAGTGCTCTTGTAAGTTATGGCCTTCACCAGGAATATAGGCGCTGACTTCATAACCATTCGTCAAACGCACACGAGCAACCTTACGTAAAGCCGAGTTGGGCTTTTTAGGGGTCGTGGTGTAAACGCGCACACATACGCCTCTTTTTTGCGGGCACTTAGCCAACGCAGGCACGTTTGTCTTATCAACACTCGCGCGACGTGGATTTCTTATTAGCTGGTTCGTTGTTGGCATTCAGTTGGACTCCAACCTCTATCTTTCAAATTCGTTAATTAAAACACCCAATTACAAAACTCCGCTTCCATACGAGTCGTATGGGAGAGGCGCGATTCTAAAAAGGATGACCTACTATGTCAAGGGATTATTACTATTTCCTTGAGGGTTTTGTGAATTGACTCTGTTGCCCTCTATCCTTGCTAGTTTTACTTATCAGAACCTTGTCATTGGTTCTTGCAAATGCAGGGTAGATTAGGCGATTTTTGCTGTCATCCACTGAACAAATCATTTGCGCTATCTATATTGGGTGGATAAGTGCAAAAACGCGTCTATCCACCCTACATCTACATCTCACACGATTTAGCTTAAAACTATTTTCCGCGCTCTTCTTTCGCTGCTTTTTTATCTCGACGCTCATAGTGATAAGTCAAGCCTGTGCCCGCCGGCACTAAACGACCGACAATGACATTTTCTTTCAAGCCGCGTAATTCATCTGCCTTACCGCCTACTGCTGCTTCTGTTAAGACTCTAGTGGTCTCTTGGAACGAAGCGGCGGAAATAAATGATTCCGTTGCCAACGATGCTTTGGTAATACCAAGCAAGACTGGCTCATAAGTAGCAGGCGTTTTATTTTCTTTCATGGCTTTATCATTTTCTTCACGTAACTGATAAAACTCAATTTGTTCGCCGCGTATGAATTTAGTATCGCCTGGATCAGCAATATTAATTTTACGTAACATTTGGCGAATAATGACTTCGATATGCTTGTCATTGATTTTCACGCCTTGTAAACGATACACGTCTTGAATTTCATTGACGATGTAGTTAGCCAATGGCGTGACGCCCAACAAACGTAAAACATCGTGTGAATTCAGCGGACCTTCGACTAAGGTTTCACCCTTCTCAACATGTTCACCTTCAAACACATTCACATGACGCCACTTGGGGATTAACTCTTCATGGGTATCACCTGATGGTGTCGTTAAAATCAAGCGGCGCTTGCCCTTGGTTTCTTTACCAAAGCTGACCATGCCGGAAATTTCCGCCAAAATTGCGGTATCTTTCGGACGTCGCGCTTCGAATAAATCAGCTACACGAGGCAGACCACCCGTGATATCGCGAGTTTTTGATGTTTCTTGGGGAATACGCGCTAACACGTCGCCAATTTTTACTTTCGCGCCATCGTCAAAATTGATAACAGCATCGGATGGTAAGAAATATTGTGCAGGCAGATTGGTACCTGGCAAGCAAATTTCTTCGCCTTTTTCATCGAGCAACTTGATCATGGGCTTTAATTCTTTACCGCTTTGACTACGCTGCTTCGCATCGGTCACCACAATACTGGTCAGACCTGTTAAATCATCGGTCTGTTTGTGCATGGTCAACCCTTCAGTGAGGTCGATAAATTTAATGCGACCGGCAACTTCAGTGACGACTGGATGACTATGTGGATCCCAATTTGCCACAATTTGTCCTGATTCAACTTGCGAACCATCAGCTACACTTAATTCTGCGCCGTAAGGGATTTTATAGCGTTCACGTTCACGACCATGTTGATCTAGTACTGCCAAGATTCCGGATCGAGACACGATAATGAAACTACCGCTGGCTCGTTTCAAGAGTTTCACGTTGTGCAGTTTCACTTTGCCTGGCAATTTGATTTGGACATTATTGACTGCTGTTGCTCTGGACGCCGCGCCCCCGATGTGAAAGGTTCTCATCGTTAACTGCGTACCTGGTTCACCGATGGATTGAGCAGCAATAACACCTACGGCTTCGCCTATGTTGACTCTGTGTCCACGGGCAAGATCGCGACCGTAACATGCAGCACAAATACCGTGACGTGATTCGCAGATGATAGGTGAACGCACTAACACTTGATCAATGTTGATGTCTTCTAATCTCTTTACCCAAGTTTCATCCAGCATAGTGTTGATGGGGACGATCACTTTGCGAGTGATTGGATCCATGATTTCTTGAGCAGTCACACGACCTAACACTCTTTCATGTAAAGGCTCGACCACGTCGCCGCCTTCAATGAGCGGTGCCATTGAAATACCTTTCGTTGAACCGCAATCTTCTTCGGAAATCACTAAATCTTGTGCCACATCGACTAAACGACGGGTTAAGTAACCGGAGTTGGCTGTTTTTAATGCCGTATCAGCAAGACCTTTACGAGCACCGTGAGTAGAAATAAAGTATTGCAACACATTCAAGCCTTCGCGGAAATTCGCCGTGATCGGTGTTTCGATAATGGTGCCATCAGGCTTAGTCATCAAACCACGCATACCTGCAAGCTGTCTGATTTGCGCTGCGGAACCTCGGGCGCCGGAGTCAGCCATCATGTAAATGGAGTTGAAAGATTCTTGTTTAACTTTATTGCCTTTTTTATCTTTCACGACTTCCGCAGAGAGTTGGTCCATCATCGCTTGCGCGACTAAATCGTTAGTGCGCGACCAAATATCGACAACTTTGTTATAGCGTTCGCCTTGCGTCACTAAACCAGAAGCAAATTGCGCCTGAATTTTGCGAACTTCATCTTCCGCTTGATCGATAATGGTCGATTTGGTTTTTGGAATGACCAAATCATCCACACCAATCGACAGTCCAGAGCGGGTGGCGTATTTGAAACCGGTATACATTAAATGGTCAGCAAAAATAACTGCCGCCTTCAAACCGACTTCGTGATAACAAGCATTAATTAAGCTGGAAATGCTCTTTTTAGTCATGGTGGTGTTGATTAAATCGAAAGATAAACCGTTGGGCAATAAATCGAATAGTAAGGCACGGCCTACTGTCGTTTCTACAAAACGTTTGTTTTCTGTAAACTGTCCTTCAACATCGGTGCGGAGATATTCTTTGATACGGACATGAATTCGCGCATGCAAATCAACTACGCCATTTTCATACGCACGATGTACTTCCATCGTGTCAGAAAAATTCATGCCTTCGCCTAACACGTTGATGCGCGTACGAGTGAGATAATAAAGGCCTAATACCATATCTTGCGTCGGCACAATAATGGGCTCGCCGTTTGCAGGCGATAACACATTGTTAGTGGACATCATTAAAGAGCGGGCTTCTAACTGCGCTTCTAAAGATAAGGGAATATGCACTGCCATTTGGTCACCATCGAAGTCAGCATTGTAAGCCGTACAAACGAGTGGATGTAATTGGATAGCTTTACCTTCAATTAAGTTAGGTTCAAAAGCTTGAATACCTAGACGATGCAGCGTAGGTGCACGGTTAAGTAAAATAGGATGTTCACGAATCACTTGTTCTAAGATATCCCAAACTTCAGATTCTTCAGAATCCACCATTTTCTTGGCAGCTTTAATGGTTGACGCTAAACCTTGAATTTGTAAGCGGCTATAAATAAAGGGCTTGAACAATTCTAGTGCCATTTTCTTGGGCAAACCGCATTGATGTAATTTTAAGGTAGGGCCGACCACGATTACGGAACGACCGGAGTAATCGACACGTTTACCTAAAAGATTTTGTCGGAAACGACCTTGTTTACCTTTGATCATATCTGCCAAAGATTTGAGCGGACGTTTGTTGCTGCCAGTGATAGCGCGGCCGCGACGACCGTTATCTAGCAAGGCATCGACTGCTTCTTGTAACATACGTTTTTCATTGCGCACGATAATATCTGGCGCATTGAGATCTAATAATCGCTTGAGACGATTATTGCGATTGATCACGCGGCGATAGAGGTCGTTCAAGTCAGACGTGGCAAACCGGCCACCATCTAAGGGAACTAAAGGTCGTAAATCTGGTGGCAATACCGGGAGAACGGTTAAAATCATCCACTCGGGTTTATTGCCAGAAGATAAGAATGATTCCATCAGTTTCAGACGTTTAGACAGTTTCTTCAATCGCGCTTCAGAGGCAGTATTAATAATTTCTTCACGGATCTTTGGCACTGAGTCTACTAAGACAATAGCACGCAGTAATTCTTGTACCGCTTCAGCACCCATCTTGGCTTCAAATTCATCGCCATATTCTTCGATAGCATCGTAGTAGGCTTCTTCTGACAACAATTGTCCACGCTCTAATTGCGTCATGCCTGGATCAATTACCACATACGCTTCAAAGTAAAGAACGCGCTCAATGTCACGCAATGACATATCTAGCATGAGACCAATACGTGAAGGGAGCGAACGCAAAAACCAAATGTGTGCCACTGGGCTGGCTAATTCTATGTGGCCCATACGATCGCGTCGGACTTTTGATAATGTCACTTCTACGCCGCATTTTTCGCATACAACACCGCGATGCTTTAAACGCTTATATTTGCCGCACAAGCATTCATAATCTTTGATAGGTCCGAAAATTTTCGCACAAAATAAGCCATCGCGCTCAGGCTTAAACGTTCGGTAATTGATAGTTTCAGGCTTTTTGACTTCGCCAAAGGACCATGAGCGCACCATTTCTGGGGAAGCAAGACTGATTCGAATTAAGTCGAATTCTTGCTGCGTTGTTTGGTGCTTGACTAGAGATAATAAATCTTTCAAGGTGACCCCCTTCGTTCACAAGGTTATTGCATTGAAACGCCCGTAATATTTTCTATTCCAGATCGATATTAATGGCCAGCGACCGAATTTCTTTAATCAACACATTAAAGGCTTCAGGCATACTGGATTCCATTTGATGTTCACCATCCACAATGTTTTTATACATGCGGGTACGGCCATTCACATCGTCAGATTTCACCGTCAACATTTCTTGCAGCGTATAAGCAGCGCCGTAAGCTTCAAGCGCCCACACTTCCATTTCACCGAAGCGTTGGCCACCAAATTGCGCCTTACCACCCAATGGCTGTTGTGTGACTAAGCTATAGGAACCGGTTGATCGTGCATGCATTTTGTCATCGACTAAGTGGTTGAGCTTCATAATGTACATGTAGCCCACTGTGATTAAGCGATCAAACGGTAGACCGCTGCGACCGTCGTGCAGCACTGTTTGGCCACTTTCAGGTAAGTCAGCCAGTTTTAGCATAGCCTTGATTTCTTCCTCAAAAGCGCCGTCAAACACTGGCGTCGCCATGGGAATGCCTTTGCGTAAGTTGTTGGCTAAATTCAAGATTTCATCGTCGGTGAGACTGGTGATATTTTCTTTGTGCTTACCTACATTATAGATGGCTGTCAGCATTTGGCGAACATTTTTAGTCGATTGGTGTGCATCAAGCATTTGTCCGACTTTACGTCCCAATTCTTTTGACGCCCAGCCTAAGTGTGTTTCTAACACTTGACCGATGTTCATACGTGAAGGCACGCCCAATGGATTTAAGACTATGTCGACTGGTGTACCGTCGGCTAGATAAGGCATATCTTCTACTGGCACGATATTGGAAATCACGCCTTTATTACCGTGACGACCGGCCATTTTATCGCCGGGCTGCACGCGACGTTTTACCGCGAGATACACTTTAACAATTTTTAATACGCCAGGTGCTAAATCATCGCTTTGGGTAATTTTTTTGGTGCTTAGCTTCATAAGATTTTTCAAAATCATGGCGAATTTGTTTTAACTGTTTCGCTGCTACTTCTAACTGCTTATTCGTACTAGCATCACGTAAGCGGATTTCAAACCATTTTTCCCGCACTACTTCTGTCAAGTAACCCTTGGTGATTTTAGCGCCCTTCTTCAATTTAGCTGGGCCGCCTTCTGCCACACGATTGAGCAATAATTTTTCGACGCGAGAGAAAATATCATTTTCACGAATGCGCAATTCATCATTGAGATCTTGCTTTACTGTCGCCAATTCATTTTTCTCAATGTCGAGAACGCGCGTATCTTTTTTCACGCCTTCACGTGTAAAAATTTGCACATCAATGACGGTACCTTCCATACCAGTAGGCACGCGCAGAGAAGAATCTTTCACATCAGAGGCTTTTTCACCGAAGATAGCACGTAACAATTTTTCTTCTGGCGTTAGCTGGGTTTCACCTTTGGGCGTTACTTTACCTACTAGGATGTCGCCAGAACCTACTTCAGCACCGATATAAACGATACCGCATTCATCTAATTTTGACAGTGCGCTTTCACTAACGTTGGGGATATCACCAGAAATTTCTTCTGGGCCCAACTTCGTGTCACGCGCGATACAAGTGAGTTCTTCAATGTGAATACTGGTGAAGCGATCTTCTTGCACGACGCGCTCAGAGATAAGAATGGAATCTTCGAAGTTGTAACCATTCCATGGCATAAATGCGACTAATAAGTTTTGTCCTAAAGCTAACTCGCCCAAATCAGTGGATTGACCGTCAGCTAAGACATCACCTTTAGCAATTAAATCACCAGTTTCTACCAAGGGACGTTGATTGATACAAGTGTCTTGATTGGTACGAATGTATTTGGTTAGGTTATAAATGTCGACGCCGGTTTTGCCAGGCTCAGCTTCATCATCATTTGCACGGACAACGATACGCGAAGCATCAACATAATCGACTACGCCACCGCGGCGTGCATTCACAGTAACCCCTGAATCTCTGGCCACAATGCGTTCAATACCTGTACCCACTAACGGTTTTTCTGTGTTTAAGGTAGGCACTGCTTGGCGTTGCATGTTGGAACCCATCAAGGCGCGGTTGGCGTCATCGTGCTCTAAGAAAGGAATCAGCGCTGCAGCCACTGAGACGATTTGTTTAGGCGAGACATCCATATATTGCACGCGATCAGGCGTTGAGAAAGTAAATTCATTACGAAAACGGATAGGGACTAACGTGTCAGTTAGTTTGCCTTTTTCATCTAAGGTGGCATTAGCTTGAGCGATAATGTAATCGCCTTCTTCTACTGCGGATAAATAGACAACGTCTGATGTGACTTTGTTATTGATCACTTTGCGATAAGGTGTTTCTAAGAAGCCATAGGAATTGGTACGCGCATACACGGCCAACGAATTGATTAAACCAATATTCGGACCTTCTGGCGTTTCAATAGGACAAACTCGACCATAGTGTGTTGGATGCACGTCGCGAACTTCAAAACCTGCGCGTTCACGTGTTAAACCACCCGGCCCTAAAGCTGACACACGGCGTTTATGGGTGATTTCTGATAAGGGATTATTTTGATCCATAAATTGCGAGAGCTGACTGGAGCCAAAAAACTCTTTGATTGCAGCAGAAATGGGTTTGGCATTAATTAAATCTTGGGGCATGAGATTTTCTGTATCTGGCAGCCCTAAACGTTCTTTCACTGCTCGTTCTACACGCACTAAACCGATACGGAATTGATTTTCTGTCATTTCACCGACGCTGCGCACGCGACGATTACCCAAGTGATCGATGTCGTCCACAATATCGTGGCCGTTACGAATGTTAATGAGGGTTTTTAACACAGCAATAATATCGTCTTTGCTTAATACAGTGGGGCCTTCAACTGTAGTACGACCTACACGGCGATTCAATTTCATGCGACCAACGTCAGAGAGATCGTAACGTTCGGCACTGAAAAATAAGTTATTAAAAAGCAAATCAGCAGCTTCTTTGGTGGGTGGCTCACCAGGACGCATCATACGATAAATTTCGACCAATGCTTCTTGTTGGTTAGTCGCAGTATCAATCCGCAAAGTATCAGAGATATAAGGTCCGCAATCAATGTCGTTGACATAGAGTGCTGGGAAAGTTTTGATTTTAGCATCGATTAATTTTTGCAAAATGTCAGCAGTAATAATGTCATTTGCATTCGCCAATACTTCGCCTGTTTCTGGATTGACGATATTTTTTGCCAACACTTTGCCGTAGGCGTATTCATGAGGAACTTCGAGCTGTTTGATACCCGCTTTTTCTAACTGAGCAATGTGACGCGCGGTGATGCGACGACCTTGTTCGATAAGGACTTTTGCCGGCTTTTTTTACTTCGAACGAAGCAATTTCGCCACGCAGACGTTCTGGCACTAAGTCCAACACCAAGTTCTGACCTTGGATATGAAAAATATTGTTGTCAAAGAAGGACGCTAAAATTTCTTCGGTAGTATAACCAAGTGAACGCAATAAAATGGTGACGGGTAATTTACGACGGCGATCGATACGCGCAAATACGCAATCTTTGGGATCAAATTCAAAATCTAGCCACGAACCGCGATAAGGAATAACACGCGCGGAAAATAATAACTTACCAGAGGAATGGGTTTTACCGCGGTCATGTTCGAAAAACACACCAGGTGATCTATGTAACTGGGAAACCACGACGCGCTCTGTGCCATTGACAACAAAGGTGCCATGCTCAGTCATGAGCGGCATTTCGCCCATATATACTTCTTGTTCTTTAACATCTTTTACGCTGCGTGGATTGCCATCAGCATCTTTAGTTTGCTGAATTAGACGCAACTTCACACGTAGAGGCGCCGCATAAGTTAAGCCGCGCATTTTGCATTCTTTAACATCAAAAATAGGTTCGCCTAAACGATAGCCGGCGTACTCGATAGAGGAATGACCAGAAACGCTGGTCACAGGAAATACGGAAAGAAACACGCCATGTAAACCGGTAGGACCGCGATTTTCAGGCTCAACATCTGTTTGCAAAAACTGACGGTAGGAATCCAATTGGATTTCTAACAACGGCGGTACATCAATTGCGCTCTGTTGTTTGCCAAAACTTTTACGAATTCGTTTTTTTTCTGTATACGAGTATGCTGACGCCATGTGGTGTTACCCCTGCGTGATTACGAAGATAAGTAATAAAAAACACCCGTCTCGCCACGAGATAGGAAGCTCAAAAAGGACAAGCCGGTTGCAAATAACGCCACCGGCTCAAAAGTTTCTACACAATGGAACTTATTATCGATGAAGCCATCACTATTTGACTTCAACCGAGCCCCCAGCTTCTTCAAGTTGTTTCTTGATGTCAGCTGCTTGAGCCTTGGTAACACCTTCTTTAACAGGCTTAGGCGCACCTTCAACAAGATCCTTCGCTTCTTTCAAACCTAACCCGGTAAGAGCACGAACTGCTTTGATAACATTGATTTTGTTATCGCCGGCTTTGGTTAAGATGACGTTGAATTCAGTCTTTTCTTCAGCAGGCGCTGCATCACTAGCGG
>Ga0207156_10233_pt1 | contig 13346 bp, 10 predicted proteins | sample Alteio_BWMinHeat_24_FD_153514 | JGI IMG/M metagenome (GOLD analysis project Ga0207156, IMG submission 153514) | Enriched cells from forest soil in Barre Woods Harvard Forest LTER site, Petersham, Massachusetts, United States -... | ecosystem: Environmental > Terrestrial > Soil > Temperate forest >...
AAATTGATGCACTTTGCCGCGCTCAGTATGTGACAGATCTTTCATGTTTACCAGTCGAATTTTTTCCGCTGCAGCTAACTTTTTGCATTCTTTCACTTCGCTTGCTGAAAGGCCGGGACCAAGGACACCCCTCATTCCTCCTGAAGCAGACCTGAAAATAGCCACCCGACTTCCGAGGAAAGAAGCGGCTCGACTTGCTTTCTGTTTCAGTAATGCGTTGACTTCTTTAAGAGTGATGCTGCTTCCCAAGTCTAAATTTTTTTCCAGGGATTTTTTTCCAGATAGATTGAGCGTCATATCGTAGCCCAACTCATAAGAATATTTAACTCTATCCGTCAAATATGAGGTGAAAAAAGCAGATTCCATTTTTTCACTCTCAAGAACGGATTTCATTGCACACCATCGATACGATGCCACATCGGCCATGCCAATGAAGACCAATTCACTTTCCGGATATCCACGTCGGTTTTTCTCGGCTTTAAGAAGTTTATGGCCATACAGGGATAAAACAGAGCTTAATTCTAAAGGCAGTCCAGAATCTGCAAAAGAAACGCGAGCGTCACTCTTCTGAGTTGTTTTCTTAACCATAATATATCCTTAGGGGATGAAAAGGTCAATCAGCTTCTATACCTTCTGAAGAGATTATTATACGATACGTATTAATCCTTCTATGTAACGTCTCTGGAAGTTCTACGGAGGGTGTTTATAATGGAAGTTGTGGGCAAAGCAACCTTAAGCAAAGCAACGCTTCAAAAACATCTTGGCGAACGCATAAAGGAATTGCGGAAGAAAAAAGGCTTGACGCAAGAAGGTCTCGCCGAGGAAATGAATGTTCATCCTTCTCTCATTGGCCCGATTGAATCGGGCCATAAATTCCCAAGGGCATTGACGTTCGCGAAATTGGCACAGGCTTTAAATGTGCCTTTATACCAGCTCTGGATGTTTGAACCAGATGTTCCGGTAAAACAAAAAACCATACAAGAGTTACTTGATTTCTTGAAAACCCGACCTGAAAAAGATGCTGCTTTCCTGCTTTCAGTTGGTCACGAAGCTTCGAAGCACTATCATTGAATTAAAGAACAGGCTCCCTTATAAGTTTCGAATAGCAAGAACCTCTTCAGCAGGCGTCCTGTCACCATTACAGCTTATCATTCGAGGCGCCGTTAAGAGTTTCAGTTCGAACCCAAACGATCGATAGAGTTCAAGGATCTTGGGAGTCGCTTGATTCGATAAAATAACTGGACCAGGGTGCTTAGCAAGCCATTGAGCCAAGCGAACTTGGTCTTCCCAATGGAAACCATCCTTGGAATATTGCGTAAATGGAACATCATACGGAGGGTCGGCATAAACGAAATCATCGGCCTTTAACTTCAACGATTCGAAATCGATAGCAGTAACATCCCAATTGGAGAAAACCTTTTGATATGTCCCGAAGTCTTTGACGTATTGAATCTTGTTGTATAGCCCGAATGGGACGTTAAAGCCGCCGGAGCCGTTGAACCTGCAAAGTCCGTTAAAGCCTGTCCGGTTCAAGTAATAGAACAACGCCGCCGCTTCAGCGCTCTGCTGTTTCCCAGATTGAATCAGCCGATTAAAGCGTTTCCGACACTCATAATAAAATCGCTTTTCATATTTCATGGGAAGTGTTATCGTGAAACCGCCTTTTAAGCATGAGTAAAAATTGATAAGATGCGGGTTAATATCGTTTAGCAGAGCGTTTCTAGGAAGTAAGCCAATTGTGACGGCTAACCCTCCGCAGAAGGGTTCAACCAATCTCCGTTGTTCATGCCCAATCAAAAGCGGCCTGAGGTGTTTAACCAACCAACGTTTTCCACCGGCCCACTTTAACGGCGGTCGTAATTGAGGCGACGTTTCTTTTTCTTTCATGTCATCGCCCCACGGGTTCTTTTATTGTTTTCAACGCTTTATTCAACGCCGTAAAAGTCTTAGGACGCGGAATAGACGTTGTTCGAAGCAACTTGTATATCGCTTTTCTAGACAAACCGGAAAACTTGGCGAGCAGCTTGGAAGAGCATCCTTGAAGTTCTTTCTTCAGTTCTTCCCAGGCCGGTTGATATTCAAGCTGTTCTTCCTCAGCTCCACCCATTGCCTGTACTTTTTCGAGGTTGTTGGTTTCTTTGCCAATATGCCGAATCTTCGACGCTTGAACATGGAGGCGACCTAATACGCCACGGGTATTAGGTCGGCAGGGCTCGCCATCTGTACCCGCTGCTTTAATTTCCGGATGGAATAGGAAGTCTTCAACGATGTCGGAATATGTTTTAAAATGAACATGACCAGCGAGATGGCTTGGTTCAGGCTCTAAATCCGCAATAATTGTTTTTCCGGTGCGAGCATCAATCCAATGCAACGTTGGCCACTTTTTCCGATCTTTTTCATAGGGAGCTATTGGGCGAGGCGGCTTTTCTCCTTTAGCTATTAGCTTAGACGAGAATCCAACCAGCATGAAATTGAACGGCTTAATCTGTTCGGAATATGGTTTGTCATTTTGCCGAAGTGGTTCCCATAATGTCGGTTGACTGATCGTCAATTGAGCAATTGCCGGATTTTTAAACCAAGCTGGCGGACGAACTCGCAAGCCTAATTCCAACGATAAGAGATATTCCCAAATGCGTCTGATCCACTTCCGCCCCTTTTCTCGATCAACCGCCTTTACATTGTCTTCTTCATAATCTTCATCAAGGTACGGGTCGTATTGCTCTTTATCCGGCAAGGGAGAAAGTAAATGGCCAAGACCGTGCTGTGAGAATTTTCTCAGGAACGCTTTTTCATCAATCTTGTTAAATAGAACATAACGTTTCGCAGAAATTCCGTAAAAATAAAGTTGTTGGAATTGCTCGGGATTGGCCTCATTGAAGTTTTCTTTTTCCATTTTGATTAAGGGCTCGCCGGTTGCATACGGATTTAAGGATTCAAACCGCTTTATCAATTTTTCCGCTACTTCAGGGCCTTCTCCAACGATTGCCATCGAGTCCGTGTCACAAAAAGCGTATGTGGTTCCCTCTTTTACAAGAAACGCTTCCATCATAGCCATCAACAATCGGGCTCCACTCGTAACGAAAGCTGCGATTAATGGGCTTGCGTAAGGACCTGGTTTCTCATAGGAGCTGGTGTCGCAAGGGAAATGCCCTTGTCCAAAGACTTGAAGTTTAAGCGGCGTTCCTTTCTCGGGATTTAATTGCGCAGAAATGCCATACGCAGTACTGTTGGCCATGATCTTAAGGAAATGCTCCAGAGTTTCAAGCTGGCCGGTGTCAACATTTTTGTCCTGAGTTTTTGCCAGTTTTTTAATACGATGCCGTTCTTCAATAATCGTTTTAAAGAAATCTCCAGTCGCAGGGTCAACGAATACATTGTCACGAAGTTTTACCGGCTTTAAAGTTGCTTGAATCCCCATTGGCTCAAAGCCGATGGCGTCCAGAATCCGCATTGACTTCCCTGTTAGAAACTTGGATGCCACACACTCAGCCAAAGAATACCAAAGCCCTTCGTGATGAGTAAAATAATTGATTCCAATTTGCCAGACACCCACTTCATTTTCTTGGTCTTCGTCAGCATTTTGTTCATATTTACCGCGTATTGGCAAAATATCGTCGTTAGGGTGAATTTGCACCAAGACCGGAAGTTTTTTCCATTCCTTTTGGTCAAAGAAATCCTCCAGTTTGACCTCGTCGATAAATTTTTGAATTTCGGCGGTGAATTCAGGCGACTGAACGGGCGTTATCTTTTCCGCAGTCATCCAAGGCCAAAGATTCTGAAGCACAAAGACGCTCGGATACATTGATGTCACATCGACATAGGTCACAGGAACGATTTGTTTACGAATATGAACCTCGGCCCTTCCGCCGTAGTAACTGGCCATAGCATGACCTAAAATTTCTAAAAAGCTGTTTGATTTTTCATCGAGGAAAGGTCGAATCCCCATTTGCTTGAGGTAAGCCTTTCCAATGGTTGCAGGGCTATGAGCTTTTGTGATTTGCAAAGCGGGCGGTTCATCGTCCGAAGGTTTTCTTGAAATTGGATGGCAACCATAATCATCCCAAAGCTTGAGGAAAAGCTCCCAGGTCGCCAAAACATCGCGTCGATTGTAGTCAATATATTCCGGTGTTATTTTGCCATGCTCTTTTGTTTTTTGTTTTGAATGTTCCACATGGTACGCATGGCAGGCGGATTCTAAGCTATGCCCTTTATCCGTCAACGCTCTAACAAGCCGACGGAGGTCCAAGAAATGACCTTCAAAATATTGACCGCGAGTGATCCCTTTGGGAAAGTCGAACTTAATAAATGCACCCTTGGAATCGATGGCTTTGATATGAATTCGCGGGCTGTAATAATCGGGGGATAATGTCAGCGTGAATCCATCCCGTCGATTTTTTCTCCCTGCAGCACTTTTAATGGCAAGTCGGCTTAAATCAAAAGGGAGGTTGAACCCGACGATTAGGGTCCCCAATTTGTAAGCTTCAGGGTAAAAGATGTCTTTTATGAATGATTTATGGGGATAGAGGGTTAAATTATGTTCGCTGGCATAGCGGTCAAGGATTTTACGTTCAGCCTCCTTGAGATCGTCATCGGCGATTATTCCTTCGTGGACAAGCTCATTAGAAGCATAAACCCGAAATGAGCCAAAGAGAAGGTTTTGGGGACTATCAACGGTAGTTTCCATGTCTAAAACGAGGACCCGTTCTCCCAAAATCATACTGCGAAAACCAAATTGCGGTTTTTTGAATTTCTTAGGACGTCCCTTCGATTTCTTTTCTTCTTTCTTTACCCATGCTCGAAATGCAACTGGTATGCTAATCATATTTTTTTCTCCTTTTCCTTTTGAATTTGAATTATAAAATGGCTTCCGGTGACGCAGGCCCAATGCCGAGGGAATTTGGCGGTATTTTATTGTTAGCGTCAAGCAAATAGGTAATCCAAGCCCCGAGCCAGCCGACGATAAGGAGCAGAAAGTCCTTTAGGCCCTGTAGGAACCGTGCAAGGCGTGTAAGGCCGGTTTGCTCTTCCCCATAAAGTGGCGGCTGCCAATCTTCTTGAGCGTCGGTTAAAATGGCGTGGCAGTTGAAGCATGAAGTTGTCACGGGGCCTTCGGGCTCACCAGCTTTTTTCGCACGCCGGTTTCCCTCAACGTGATGCGCCTCATAAGGCTTATTGGTTAAGGCTTCGGGAACATCGAATCCACAACTTGAGCAAATCGGCATTGATTTTTTATTCCGCTGTTTATGATTCTCACGTCGTATTTCTTTTTTAAGTTGCCGCTTATATTCAGTTGAATTTAATTTTGGTTTATTGTTTTTCATAAGTATCACTCCTCAAAACGATATAGAGTTTCAAATCGAAGCTCTCCGGCACGAGCAAGCCGGTTTAGAATTTTAGGGTCGGTAATGAAAGCGTGTCGATTTCCGTAAATGTCCTTGAACGTTTTGTTTCCGAACGTTTTTAGGAGAGCGTCGTCTCCCTGAACAACAAAACGCCGGATACCATTCCAATAGGCTCCAATGTCGGACGAGACAGGGAAACCCTTAATAACAACATGGCCTGATTGATTTGGGAAATAGAGGTCTCGGACCAAATCATCCGTTTTCTTGGCCTGCCAGCCTCTTGGAGTTTTCTTCAGCGATTTTCCGAGTTGACGAAGGACTGTTTCACGACTTATTTTTTCATCGTGAGCCGCTCGTGTCAGAGATTTTTCTTCTTTGCGTAAAGAACGGAGGACATTGAATATCTTTTCGGACCGCTCTCTTTCACGAGACGTGAGAAGTTCAGGAGATAAAATTCGCCGGACTCGTTCGCGAAAATTGGAAATCCGTTTTTGCTTTTCCAGCGCATGCCCTCTCAGTTGGGATAATACGGCATGGGGATAGCGAGCATGAGCGCGTGCGACACGCAAAACGTAAGCCGAGTCTTTGTTTTTCTTAGACTCATACCATTGCTTGAACCAATCTTCGATTTGTCTGTTACTTGGCATAGCGGTTCACCTGGCTTTTTTTGACGGGCTTTCTCTTACAGCGTTTGGTGTAAGATTTTTCTTTCGAGCCGCCTTCTTCCGAAGGTGGTTTAAACGTTAGGCCGATGTGCACTCTGGAGACTTGAGAAATGTCCCGCCTTGAGTTGAACATGTCCAGACCTTGTAATAAATTTCTGAATGTGTTACCATTCTTATTAGAATTACTCATATTTACGTTCTCCTTTTAATCACCGGCTGCAACCGGTGATTTTCAATTTTCAACAAAATTAATAACGAAAGTCACCTCCGATTTTGAAATGATATGATTGCTTCACAATCTAAACCAATCATATCAAACGCTGGGGGAAATTAAGGGGAATTAAAAGAGCGAACTTTGGTGGAACTTTCGTGGAATTTTGGTGGAACTAATAGGAATGGGGCTTCGTTGCTAATTGCTCAGAGCTTCGGCCTGGAGAGTTTATAACGGGAGAATAAGAGTGGTGTAACCTCTTTTTTTACTAGGACCAATTATCGTCTTCCATGCGTCCGACTTTTTGAAAATATCTCTAATTCTAGTCTTGTCGGGCAACTCCAGTTCAGTCAATATAAAATCATTGCTTAATTCTAAATTTTCAGTTTTTTGATATTGCTCAGCGAAAAGTTCGAAAACTTGCGCCTGTTTTGAACTGAATCTGAAGACATGCGAATTAACCTGAACGACCCTAAAATCGTTGGAAGGCTTTATGATAAGCTTGTGGTCCTTAATGGGAACCTCATTATTGATTTTTTTCTTTTTTGGTAAGCGCACATCGAATTTCTTTGAAATCTTTCGTATGCCATCCCATATGTCCAGCTTTCTTTCATTTCTTTTAAATTTTCGATAAAACAAACCGTATAATTCATCGAACATCCTGGAATTAACAGTTAACCCGAAACGGACACCGCTGTATTCTCTGCTTTTTTCATCATATTCTGCCATTCGATAAATTTTAGGTATGTTCTTAATATTGACTGCTCCCCACAATCGAATGGAATCCAAAATGTTCAAGTCTTCTAAGGAAAATTGAATTGGATATGAATTGCTATCTTTCCAATGGGTACTCCCCAGTAGGAATCTAGCCACCTTATCCTTGGTACGTGTTTTAGCCTGCACTTCACAGTCAATCGGCATTCCATCTATTGCGTAAGGAATCGCGGCCTCCACCTTGCTAAGCACTTGCCATATTTCTGTAAAAAATTTTTCGTCATTCATTGGCGCGGATTTTCCCTCATCATTCTCTAATTCCTGTTTGTTAACAGGGTTTTTTACACTAGGTGATTTGCTATTTTAATGACTTTATCGAGAAGAAAACACGCCATTTAGTCGAAATAGACTTCACTGATGTTAAATCTGTGGCGACGGCCTGAAAGAACAAAAGAAAAGAATATCCTTGTCCTTATCGGATATGGACTATCATTGCGAGTTGAACGGGGGCAATTGATTGCCATTGACGGCTTTGCAAGCGAAGGGAAGCGTCGAACTAACACTATCACTCGGGCAACCAATCCTTATGAGTCGATTTTAATTCTCGGTTTTACCGGAAATCTCTCATTAGAAGCCGTCCGCTGGATGAAAGAACAAAGAATTCCCTGCTCTATCATTGGGCCGGACGGAGAAATCATTGCGCATTTTATGGAGCCTTCAGCGAATGTCTTTTTGCGAAGAAAGCAAGCGCTTGGCGTCACAAACGGACTGGAATTAGCCGTGACCAAGTGGATCCTGGAACGGAAACTAACGGGGCAAGACGAAGTTCTCTCAAAATTCCAACAACCCTTAAATACCAAAGGTGGGAAGGATGTTCGCGAAGTGATGCGTGGACAATTGGCCGCTATTCGAGAAACAAAAACAGTTAATGAGGCTCGGCTCTTGGAAGCACAAGCGGCCTTTACCTATTGGCATTGTTGGGAAGGTTTGCCGATGAATTGGCCAGAATGGGCGAAAAGTCGAATCCCGTCCTCATGGCTTAATATTGGCAATCGTATTTCTCCCTTCACTTACACTCCGAGGAAAGCTGCTACGCCCTGCAATGCGCTCCTGAACCTGGCCTATGCTTTTCTTGAGGTGGAGGCGCGGATTGCCTGTGCGAAGGTTGGATTAGATCCAGACTTCGGATTCTTGCACCTCGATAAGATTGACCGCTCTTCGTTTATCTACGACTTGATGGAGCCTGCAAGGCCTCAAATCGATTCATTTGTCCTTGATCTCGTCATGGGAGGCAAATTTCAGCCTGGCGATTTCCACGAAACCCGTGAAGGCGTCTGTCGAGTTGACCCGGACCTTGCGGTTAAGCTAGCTGAACGAATCAATGTGAAGCCCTTCCTTGAAGAGATTGCAGGCGAATTGGCCGCACTGATTGATAAATGGAACGGCAAAACAGCCAACCTTAGTATTTCACTGAAAGATGCGAAGACAGAACCCGCCATTCAAGGGAAAGGTCTCTGCCGGGGTTGTGGAATCGTCATTCCGGCGAGGAAGACTTTTTGCACCCGTCGATGTCATTCACTTTGGTGGGGACGGGAAAAATCTGCGGAGGCGAGCAAACTCGGCAATGAACGCTTAGAACAGTTGCGTCTTTTAGGAATGGATCCAAGTCACGGTGGCGAGGCCGCTAAAAAACGTGGTGCAAAGGTAGCGGAAAGCAATCGAAGAAAAGCGACTGCAAACCAAATTCTCTCCAACTGCCGACAATGCGATCAGCCGATTCATCGAAGTAAGAAATTCTGCGGTCTTGGGTGCTATCGGATTTGGTGGAGTAAGGAAGTTGCAGTGAAAGCAAGTAGATTGGGTAATGAAAGACTCGAAGAACTCCCCAAGTGAGGAAGTATCAAATTTAAAACCTTTGTTGGATATCCAAGGTCCTTGGCACCCTATTGTATGATTTCAGGCGTTGCGAATTCTCTTTATCATATTGCTTACTAGAAAAAAAGCGTGGATTTGTTTTTCCTTTTAGATTACCTTTCGATAATGTGAACGCTCCAGTAATTTCCAACCGCCCTAGAAAGTCTTCTTTACTTAAATCACCACCTATGATTTGTTTCTCCCCGCTCTGAGTCCACAGAATGTTACAATGATTCTTTCGAAGAAAATTGACGAAAGCGTCTTTTTTGACAAGAAGCGCTCCTGGACACTTAGCATTTATTGACGGATCAAAAATAATTAACGTTCCATTTCTATCGAAAAAACACCCTTCGACTCCCCGCCAATCTAATTGCATTTTTTGAGCTATAAATTTAGCCGGTATCTTAATATTTATTGGGCGATCTATTGAACAGTCATCGTTTGCATCTGAAAGGAAGTATTCTCCACTTGATGCCAGTACTTCTTTGGGTGCTCCTCTTAACCAATCACAACTCCAGCCGTACTGTCCATGGTTGGGAGCTTGGAAAAATTCAAACGCTGGTGACCAATATAATTCTCCAAAGAAAACCTCGCTGAGATGACTAATATCCATCGAGACTCGCGCAAAATTTTGCTGAGATGCCCATTGAAATAGCTCATCAGAGTCGGAATCTTTCACTATAAAACTTCGGATTTTATACCATATCTCGCGTCTTGGATGCTTCCACTTATCATCTTTATGCAATGGCGGCTCTCTCCAGAGGTAATCAGCGGACAACAAAAGCCAAACAGTCTTGTCTTCTGGATCTTGCAATTCTATGAGTTGTGGTGCGGAAGGGAGGTCTTTGTAAGCTTTCAACCAGTCCAACTCGTTGCGAGGAGAATTCCATGAATTATATGGACAAGGGAGCCACCAATGGGTTACATCGCTTTCCCATCGTTCAACTTTCGTTTCTGTCAATAAAAAAGATGGGTCAATGTCACGACATCGTATTTGCCAAGGACCGTCATAGTTTTTCAGGGTTCGATTTAATAAATCGCCGCGATAGACCAGGTTATCAGACGCCCGTGCAAGAAATTCATGATAGGCTATCCATTGATATTTTTTTCCTATCCGTTCCGATCTATGAGACATTCTGTTATCGCGTTCTAAATGCGATGCGATCATCGAGTCAAACTCACCAAATTTTTCTTTAGTCCACCCCAAGTTCATAATTTTTTGGAAAATCCACCGCTGAGCAACAGCCAAATCAAAGTCAAGTTTGTGATTACTTTGCAATTTACGTTTCGAAATGGAAGGACGTTTATTCAATCGTTGGTTATACCATTCAAAATGTCCGGAATTAGTACCAATAATATAGCGAGCAAAGTCTCCGCTTTCCATTACCGAATGATAGAGACGCAAAAGACTTCGATCTTGTTCAGAGATTTCGTCGTGTGTCCGTCCAGAAATGACGGGCTTAGATGGTGTCTGAATCTTCGCAGGCCAATAACTGCGATAGGGAGGTCGTAACTTAGAAATGTTTATCTTTAAGTGCAGAGATGGTTTTGCCAATACAAATTCAACGACACCTCTTGCATAATCCCGTAAAAGAAGATGTGGTGGAGGCTCCCCATCTTGAAATACCTCACGATAAACAAAAGCCGCCAGTTGTTGTAAACCCTTACCATCCGTGTTTCTTAACGCACAGCCATAAGCAACAGCGTATAAACGCTCGAGAACATAAGGATCATTGACTTGCCGGAAATGAGACATGACATTAGTAAGGATTTGAAGCCGATTTGTGAAAAGAGAAACGAGCGCCTTAGTAGTTCTATCACGCAAGTAACGTTCAGATGTCGTAAGTAACCAAGTCAAGGCAATGCCAGCGAGTTCTGCTATTTCATCATCTACAGGACCACTTCCAGCAGCATGCCAAGCCCAATCAACCAATCGGTCAACGGCAGCTCTTTCTCCGTATTGATAATGTAAGAAAATAGACCATCTTTCGTCTCTTATAGGAAGTTTTAATTTCATAAGGTTATTGTGTAGAAATCGCGCATTATAAGGATGATCCTTATTTGTTGCTACGGTTAACAAAGCGTTTAAGAACTCGTAGCGCGTTGAGCGGTGTCGGCGAATGTATTTATTCGCATAGTTTAAAGCTTCATCTGTTATTACCTCAGGATCGCGCCAAATTAAGCTTTCCACAAATCCTCGCTGAATTGGTTCGAAATTGGCACAGTAGGGAGCTACGCTCATAAGCTCAGTCCCTTTGAGTCTTTCCGGCACTTGAATCAGTAAAGCTTCAACAAGATTATAATTGATAGAAGCATGAGTCTCGTCACATAAAATTTTGCCGAGTGGCTTAGTTGGTAAGAATGAATCCCGGGGATTCTTTGGATCCAGATGGTTATTTAAGAGGTATCTGACCACTAAGTGATCGCTAAATTTTTGATAAGGGAAACGGTAGACGTATCCATTATTTTGTCCGGCCTCGTTAAACGACGGAAATTTCGTCAAAAGAAAATGATTTTCCATAGCCTGCAACATTTTCTTTTCATTGCCGGGTATGTTTTTTGAGATAATTTTTGCTATTTCACCATCTATAATTCGATCCTTGCCTTCTTGTCCCATATACTCAGCAATGCTTTTTATTGTGTTCCATAATATTTTTTTACCTTTTGCATATCCAACTTCTTTAGATATTTTTTCATCCAAGCGTTTGATATAATTCTCAAACAAAAATGTGGCTCCAAAATGACCTTTAGGCAGTTTATGAAACCCCCTAAAAGCTTCACAGAACAGTCTTAAGAAGAGAGGTATCCGGAATTCGGGATAAAGCAAAGGCACTTCGGGTTGCCTTATGTCAAACTCCTTAAAATACATGCGAGCAGCTTCCCATTCTTTCAGTTCGAATCCACGATGTTCTTTCGATATCAAAAATTTTTTATAACTGTGGGGTAAAACAAGTGCTTCCAAGCCTGTCCGAATACTGATGGCAATCCCCAAAAATGGATACTTCGTAATGTCCGATATGAAATTTAGAAGTTGTTTGCGAAATAATTGAAGATTTTCTCCTTCATTTAAAGCATCAATCATAATTAACGCGCGTTCATGTTTTGATTTTGCCAAGAGATTTAATGCGGAAAGAAAATCCTCTTTCGTGCATGAGAGATTAAGAATTTGTAGAAACTGCGTCCAAATATCACCATTGCCAAATCGTTCACCCAAAATCAAAACAGTGGGTAGAAGTTTCTTGGTTCTTTGTTCCGCAACTGAACAAAGAAGATGAGTTTTGCCCGCCCCGGCATTACCAAATAATAAAAACGCCGGGTTATTAAAGAGTTTGGCTTCAGCGCTATGAGAAAATTCAATAAGTTCTCCTAACAGATCAGCTAAATCATACAACGCACGCTTTTCTCTATAGTAATCGACCTGTGCTAAGCGACCAGTAGAATGCTTCAATAACTTATCAGAGCTATTTTGTAGTCTTTGCTTTTCTTTTTCATCAAGTAACTCTAGAATTTTTGTACACTTCCAAACGGATTTTTGCGAACGCTCGGCGTTCCTAATTATCGCATCAAAATTGATTCGGTCTCTGCCCGGATTTTTTAAATCTTTAAATAACCTTAAGAGCAGTTGGATTTTCTTTTGAAGTGATTGAAAGTTTTTAGTCTTCTTGATATTGTTGATCTTTTTGTTTCCCGGAAGGCTGTCTTGATAATCTTTTATAATTTTTTGCTGAAACATTTCCAAGCGTTCATAAAATTTGGGCGATTGCACTAACCCATCAAACAACTCAGAAATAGGAAGCTGGATGTGGAGGTTGGGAAAATATTTGTTTCCTGCCGCTGAAATCGTAGCCTTGAGACGCTTTTGGAACCAAGCATCGTTAAGTGTTTGGAGGATTTTAGTTTGCTTTTTGGCTACCATAGATTCTCATTTCTCTGCCGCAAGGTTTTTCACCTGATATTTTGATTCTAAAATGATTGTAATTGTGCGGTAAAAATCTTTGTGATACAATATAAGTGAACCTAAAAACGAAAGGAGAAAATCTTATGGATCAAGCTTTGCCTGAAACAAATGAGAAAAAGTGTCCTTACGAAGATTGTGGTAGTGACCGAGTAAGCACTCTTGGAGGAGGCGTTCATGTTCAATCTTATAGACCTGGTGAGCAATTGAGAACTAGGCCTAGCCTCATGAATTTTCATTGCGGAGAATGCGACAGAGATTTTATTCTAAGGGTAGATTGAATCCTGAGCGAAAAACCTGTCCAGCCTGTTTTGGTGCCTGCTTCAGCTAGTTACACTTCGTCCTATAATCGCCGTCTACAGGCCACTCAGCCTATGCCCACCGGCACGAAGTGACGGCTCGGACCCTTCCCGCTGGTTTTTCAGTGAGGCGGCCAACCGCACCGGCGGTTAAAATTTTCGCTATGGCCCCTCCTCGCAGGGGGCAGCACCGCGAAAAATTTTTTCGGGATTTTTATTATGTATTTTCCACTCATTGACATTCAT
>Ga0207156_10235_pt1 | contig 13225 bp, 12 predicted proteins | sample Alteio_BWMinHeat_24_FD_153514 | JGI IMG/M metagenome (GOLD analysis project Ga0207156, IMG submission 153514) | Enriched cells from forest soil in Barre Woods Harvard Forest LTER site, Petersham, Massachusetts, United States -... | ecosystem: Environmental > Terrestrial > Soil > Temperate forest >...
GGGTCTTTAAGTTCGATATCGATTATTGCTCGTTTGTTAACAAGATCAAAAACTTCTGATAAGAGGGGAATATGTTCCCCTTTGCCAGCGTCAAATTTTTTTAATGCATCCCAGCTTAATTGTGCAACAGCTCCTGTGCCATTCGTTGTGCGGTTAACTGTATCATCATGTATAACAACCAATTCTCCCGATTTGCTTACATATACATCAAGTTCGATCATTTGTGCGCCCATATCAAGTGCACGCTTAAAAGAACGTAACGTATTTTCTGGCTCATAACCACTGGCACCCCGGTGACCGATAATGAGCGGTTTTGAAAAAAGTGGTAACATAAGTGTAATAGAAAAAATATATATTAATTGTTTCATACAAATTCTCCCCCTCATAATTGTATGATTAACTTTAATTATATGATTGATTACGGGAAAAATTCAAGTATACTTTGTACCCATGAGTACACTTTCACCGCTGATGCGGCAATATGCCGAAATAAAACAAAAATATTCTGATATGCTCCTGCTGTTTCAAGTGGGGGATTTTTATGAACTTTTTTTTGATGATGCAGTACGCGCATCAAGTTTTTTGGGTATCGCATTAACAAAGCGGGGGGTTACGCGGGATAATCAACCCATTCCTTTATGCGGAGTTCCTGTACATACGTTAGATCATTATATTTTAAAACTTGTGCGAGGTGGGTTTCGGGTTGCGATATGTGATCAATTAACCGTTGCAACGCCCGGTAAAGTTGTTGAACGTGGTGTGACACGAGTCTTAACTCCTGGAACGTTAATCGATAGTAATCTTTTACATGAAAAATCGGCATCATACCTCGCTGCTTTTGAGCGTGTTGGTTCAATGACAGGAATGTTATTTGTTGAACTTTTGACAGGACAGATTTTTATTACGGTGCTTGATCATACGCATGATAAACTTTTCGAATCAGAACTTGCACGATTTACTCCTGATGAAATTGTATTATCACTCTCCTACAAAGATAGTTCGTGGGAAAATTATCTAAAAAAATTGGGATATAATATTTCATATGAAGAACCTGTTAGCACGCATCATGAAGCATATCATGAATGGTATAGATCACTCACAACTCAAGCGCGAGATTTTATTAACACCAGTGTTCCAGCGCAGACCGTTTTAAGATTATTGTATGCATATTTACATAAAAATCAGCCGCATGTTATTACTGCGCTTTTAAACGTTTCCTGTTATTTTCCTGATGATTTTCTCATTTTTGATGCAGCAACACAACGTAATTTGGAGCTGGTACAGAATATTCATGATGGGTCAACTGAACACACGTTGTATAAGATTCTTGATCATGCGGCGACGGCGATGGGATCTCGTATGATAAAAAAATGGTTGTTGAGACCATTAGTGAATCGAGAACTGTTACAGCTTCGGCTTGATGCTGTTGAGTATCTTGTACATAATTATTCGTTACGAACTCAGTTATTAGAATTATTTTTATTATTGGGTGATTTTGAACGGGTTATTGGCAGATTTTCATTAGGTAAACCGGTTCGTAATGATTTTTTCAATCTTATACGAGCGCTACGGGCGATTCATGAGATTTCTCAAGAATTAGCGCAACATACTGATATGCCTGAGTTTATTAGTTCACTTGCACAAAAAATTGTGTCGCACAATGATCTGATAAAATATTTGGAACGGGCATTATCTGATGATACTTCACAAGAATTTTGTATAAAAGCAGGATTTCATCACGAATTTGATCGATTGCAGACGTTATTAGTACATGGCGCATCTTTAATAACTCAGATTGAACAAGAAGAGCAACAGGCAACAGGAATATCTTCACTTAAAATACGATATAATGCGCATGGATATGGTATTGAAATTACAAAAACGCACAGTGATAAAGTTCCAGATCATTATATGCGTTTGCAAACGTTAGTAAATCGAGAGCGGTATACGATTCAAAAATTGAAAGATATCGAATATGATCTTATTCATGCACGCACATCGCTTGAAGCTCTTGAAAAAGAGATTATACATTCGATAACAGGAATAGTTGTTGCGTCTATTATACCATTAAAAAAATGCGCATCAGCATGCGCAATGCTTGATGCACTCTGCGGTTTTGCACAGGCTGCATTTGTACATAAGTATGTTCGCCCACAATTTCATGAAAATAGGGATATTATTATCACCCAAGGGCGCCACCCAATGGTTGCGGCACAACTGCAGCATGAATTTATTCCCAATGATACGCGACTTATCGATGAACAGTCTCTTCTTATTATTACTGGCCCCAATATGGGAGGTAAATCGACCTATCTGCGGCAAGTTGCATTAATCTGCATTATGGCTCAAGCCGGATCATCTGTTCCGGCACAGAGCGCATATCTTCCATTACTTGATAAAATTTTTACCCGCATTGGCGCTTCTGATAACGTTGCGCAAGGAAAAAGTACTTTTTTGGTAGAAATGGAAGAAACTGCATTAATATGCAGGCAAGCAACATCAAAAAGTCTTGTCATCTTGGATGAAGTTGGGCGCGGAACGAGCACGTATGACGGTCTTGCTATTGCACAGGCAGTAATAGAATATATTTATGATCATATTAAGGCGCGATGTCTTTTTGCTACCCATTATCATGAATTAACAGAACTTAAAAAACATGCGGGAATAGTTCCCTTTTATGCAGCAAGTTCAGTGACTGAAAACGGCATTCTTTTATTACATACCATTATTCCTGGCATTGCGCAGGGAAGTTTTGGGATAGATGTTGCACGCTCAGCCCATGTGCCACAAGAAATTGTGAGCCGCGCGCGAGAAATTATGCGAGAAATAACTCATGCATCGAAGTTTCATGAATTTAAACCGACATATGCGGCCCATGACCAAGAAAAATTATATAATCTCGAGCGAGAACTTGCCCAAATATATACGATACTTGATAGTCTAAAAAAACTTGATTTTGATTCGCTGTCCCCACGAAATGCTTACGATATTTTGTGGAACTTGCGAGAAAACATGAGTTTACGGAACAATAACGGGCTGTAAATCCTGAATAACAGAATTGTAGTACGCTTTTCCCTCAGAAGAAAGTTTGCTTGCGCCTGGCATTGTTTCTGGAGATGGGTTTTTAAATCTTTCAGCATAATTTCGAATCTTTTCTATAAGCCTTTTTGCTGCAGGTGAAAGAGATTCCCACAATCCACGTGGCGCAGGAGTGGTTGCTTGGTACCATGAAGTATAGTAGCCCAAATAATCGATAGTTGCATTAAGATCAGCTTTTGGAGCATACAATTTATAATGATAAATATCTTGATAAAAAGGACTTTGTTGACCCGCAGTCAGTGAGAAAGCATATATTATGCATATATAACTTATTTTTTTCATGAAATCCCCTTATAAAATTTATCTCATAGTATAAGTATACTATGCGCTTCTGGGCATGGGCAAGAATAGTTTACATGCTGCGTGGCGCAGAAATGCCGAGCAGATCCATAACCAGTTTAAATGTTTGCCGTATGAGTGTTATAACAAGAAGACGTGATTTTGTAAGTTCAATATCTTCTTTAATGATAACTTTATTATGAGCATAATAGTGATGAAAACTGTGCGCTAATTCTAAACAATAGTATGCGAGTAAATGTGTTTGATAGGTTGTATTAATCGTTTCTAAAATACTTTTGAGTGATGCTATTTTTTTAAGAATCACAGCTTCTGCAGCACTCAAGTACTGAACATCATGAGCATCTAAAGAAAATTCTTGTAGTTCTGCTGCTTTTTCAAGAATACTTCCAGCGCGTACGTACGCATATTGAATATAGTAGACAGGATTTTTTTCACTGTGTTCAAGCGCAAGAGCCAGATCAAAATCTAAATGTGCATCGACTTTGCGATGTAAATAAAAAAAGCGTGCAACATCTTTTCCTACAATATCGATAATATCTTCAAGTGAAACAATATTTCCTGCACGTTTTGAAAGCCGTACCAATTCTCCCGACTGTTTAATAGTTACCAGCTGATACAGAATAACATCGAGACGTTGTGGGTCATATCCCAGAGCTTGCATGATAGCTTTAAGGCGTACTACATAACTATGATGATCTTGTCCAAGCACCATGAGAAGATGATCAGCGCCCCGTTCTAATTTACTTTGAATATACGCAATATCTGCTGCAGCATAGGTAAGTTCACCAGAACTTTTTCTGACAACACGATCTTTATCATCACCAAATAATGTTGAAGCAAACCAGAGAGCGCCATCTTTTTCATAGACATATTTTTTTAATTGCAAAAGTTCAAGCGCCTGTTTAATGGCACCTTTTTGATGAAGAGTTTTTTCTGAAAACCATACATCAAAGATAACCCCATATTTTTCAAGAGTTACTTTAATATTTTTTAAAATATGATCTTGTGCATACTGCTCAAAAAATGAATCTGGTTTGTTAAGAAGATCGTTGCCGAATTCTGAAATGCACTGGCGTGCAAGTTCGATAAGATATTCTCCATGGTATCCATCTTCGGGAATTTCTTTATGAATACCAAGCAACTGTTCAATGCGTATTTTAAATGATACACCAAGCCGCTGAATCTGATTGCCGGCATCATTGATATAAAATTCGGTAGTAACAGCGTGACCTAAAAATCTTAAGATGCGTGCAAGAACATCACCGACGATGCCGCCACGGCCATGGCCAATGTGCAAGGGTCCAGTAGGATTGGCACTGACAAATTCGAGAGAATAGGTAAGAGGTTTGAGGCCATGGGGTTTAAAAAAATCATCATGCTGAGTATATAATTCTTGAGCAAGTTGTTTAAAAGCATGGGATGTTAAGAAAATATTAATGAATCCCGGCCCTGCAATCTCGATTCTTTCAAAAAGAGGATGCTTGAGCATTGTTACTATTTCTTGAGCAAGAACCCGGGGATTTTTACCCGCTCTATGGGCTATGATAAGAGCAGCATTGGTTGAAATATCACCAAATTGTTGTTTTTTTTCATCACTATTCAGAGCTATTTCTATGCTTTTTTTTTCTTGTTCTGGAAGAGCATACTGATTTTCCAGATGAGTCATAATGCTCTGATGAATGGTTTCTATAATATTCATATAATTTTCCTATAACATGTAGTAGTTACTATATCAGCCCCATCGATCTTTGTAAAAAACTATGGTACAGTAAATAAAAATACCCATTTTTTTTGTTTTTTTATATGAAAATAGCAGTATTAGTTTCTGGTGGTGTTGATAGCTCGGTTGCTTTACGATTGTTAAAGGAAGAAGGGCACGACGTCACCGCATTTTATCTTAAAATTTGGCTTGAAGATGAGCTTTCATCCCTGGGAACATGTCCTTGGGAAGAAGATCTTCAGTATGTGCATGCGGTCTGTGAGCAGGCTGGAGTGCCGCTTGAAATTATTTCATTGCAGCAGGAATATTGGCAAGAAGTGGTGCGTCATACTATAGCTGAAGTTAAGGCAGGAAGAACGCCAAATCCTGATATTTTGTGCAACCAAAGAGTTAAGTTTGGGGCATTTTTTAAAAAAATTGATAATTCTTTTGATAAAATCGCTTCTGGCCATTATGCTCAGCTTGCTTGCGAAGATGGGATATATAAACTGCATGCGACACCTGATCTTGTTAAAGATCAGACCTATTTTTTATCATTTTTAACTCAGGAACAGTTAGCGCGTCTTGTGTTCCCTCTTGGCCATTTAACTAAGCCTGAAGTTCGTGCATATGCCCAAAAATTTGATTTGCCTAATAAGCTTCGTAAAGATAGCCAGGGGATTTGCTTTTTGGGGAAAATAAAATTTGATGAGTTTGTAAAATTTCATTGTGGTAGTCAGCCAGGCCCTTTAATAGATTATGATACGGGTAAAGTTGTTGGAGAGCATCAAGGGTTTTGGTATTATACGATTGGCCAACGGCAGGGTATTGGGCTTTCCGGGGGGCCTTGGTATGTGGTTAAGAAAGATACGCACGAAAATAAAGTTTTTATTTCTCGGACTTACTATGCTCCAGAAAAATCCCGTTCAACATTTTTAATAGGTTCATGTAATTGGATTTCCGGCGTATTTCCTGAACAAAAAAGATTAGAAGTAAAGTTGCGCCATGGGGCCGAACGCGTAGGGTGCACGCTTGTACAACAGGGGACTGGTGTTAACGTTGTTCTTGATGAACGGGATCAAGGGATAGCTCCTGGGCAATATGCGGTTTTTTATGATAATAATCTCTGTTTGGGAGCGGGGGTTATTCAAGAACATGTTTAAAAAAAATTTTACTCTTTCAAATTTCTTAACTATTACGCGAATACTTTTAACGCCATCAATCGTTTCTCAGATTATAAAGCAGGCATGGAATAGTGCGGGCATATTATTTTTTATTGCAGCACTGACGGATGTTTTTGATGGGATATGCGCACGTTTTTTAAACCAGCGTACTGTTATGGGTTCATATCTTGATCCTCTTGCAGATAAAATATTAATTCTTTCATGTTACTGCGCATGTGCATTGAGTGGAATTCATATTCCCTGGTGGTTTATTGTGTTCATGATTATAAAAGAGTTTTTGCTGGTGATAGGAGCGCTGTGTGCAAAATTATGGGGGTATGATTTTACCATTAATCCTACCATGCTGGGTAAAATTATGATGGCTGTACAATCGATATTTCTTGCGATTCTCTTTATCAGTCTTATTATGCATAGTACGAGTTCTTTTATACTCACCAGTTTTTTGTGGATTATTCTTATTGGAGCGGTTATTTCATGCGCGCATTATTATTTTTTAGGAATTATGGGTATATGGATATGATTCACAGAAACTTTCGCATAGTTATGATTATTGCTTTTTTTTGTTATGGGATAAGTATAAAAAACGAGTCTTTTTTGCAGCCAAACAAAAAAAATAAAATCTCTCAATCACGAGAAAAAAAAGAGCTGCTTGGCCAACTACTTGCCGATCTGATATTATTGGAGGCCAAGGTTATCGAAAACTCAAGTAAAGTGCTGCAAAAAGCTCATAGAATATTGGCAGAGCTTCTCGAACAGGAGCATGCTCCTGTTGAACATATCGATAATTTTCTCGAAAAACTTGAAACAGAGTATAATAAGCTTAAAAAAAACGTAGAAGAGGGCAAAAATTTTAACGATTTTTTAACCCATTCGTATTCTTGTAAGAAAAAATAACAAACGTCATAACCATAAGGAAATATCATATGGCTGGATATAATCGAATTATTATCGTTGGTAATTTAACGCGTGATCCTGAACTTAAGCAACTTCCTTCGGGACAAGCTGTGTGCAGGCTGGCACTCGCTGCAAACCGACAATTTAAAAATAAACAGACAGGACTTATGGTCCAGGAAGTCTGTTATGTTGATGTTGATGTGTGGGGAAATCAAGCAGAGAATTGTAAGAATTTCTTGCAAAAAGGGCGTCCAGTTTTAGTTGAAGGACGACTTAAACTTGATACATGGAAAGATAATGATGGCCAAACCCGCAGCAAACATTCGATCGTGGCTGATCGCATTGTCTTCTTAGGCGCTGGACAAGGAGCAGAAATAGCTGAATCTGAAGCTCAAGAAGAAGCAGCTCCTGTAAAACGTAAAGAAATGGCAGCGCCAGCAACAGCAACAGCGCTTTTTAAAGACGAAGCACCGTTTGATGACGAGCTCCCCTTTTAAGGTGATAAGAAGAATTTTAATTTTAAAAGTTGTCCCGCTCACCCTGAGCCTGTCGAAGGGATAAAAAGAGTTCTCCTAGAAAAATTTCATAACGCTTTCTATATTTTAATTGACAAGTATGATATTTTTTTGGAATCCTAAAAGAGAAGACCCCCCCTCTTGTACGGAGAAGCGTTATGAAATTGATCAGGATTTATATTTGTTCCGGGATATTTTTAAGCGCTTATGGTGAAAAGCCCCCGTTTCAATTAGATAGTTCCAGTTTATTAGAATCTGCTGCCCATTCTGTGCTTGATATATGGTCAGGATTAGATCTTGTGCGTGCAGTAACTATTTCTCGTGCTGATCGATGTGAGTATGTCAGTATGTATATCGATCTTTTACTTTCTATGTATTGCAATCTCTTCTTATTTTCACAATTAGGGTATCAACCTGGAGATTTTCATGATGCTTTTGAAGATCTTGAAGCTATGGTTGCTGCAATAAAAGATGCGTTTAGTGAATTATTTTATCAAACAGATGAGGATGAAGTGCGTTGTATGTGGATACTGATGGGAAGAATAGAAAAATTTATTAATTCAACCTATCATCAATAGTTCCAAGAACAATCGACACCCACATAAGTGCCCTTCATGGTGGTATTAATAATATTTTTACCGCGTATAATTTTATTATAGAAAAAGCTGATCCGTGGAGCTGATGGGACATCATAATCTGCCCAATCATATTCGGCAAGAAATACCATCGTATGCATACTCCATCCCTCTCTGAGTGGTAATGGCAGGCATTTAGTTTTTGAGCCCTCTTCTTGACGTGCATAACTATATCCAAGAAGAAGTGATAGCCCGCCACAGAAGTGATCTGCTTTACCATAGATTTGAAAATCGAATACATTTCCTAATTTTTCACAAATACAGTGGTTGCTTTCTTTTCTTTTTTTATCAAATAAAAAAACAGAATCGACATGAAAACCGGCAGTAAGCCATTCATACAGCCCAAGTGAACAGTCAAAAATAACAGGGATTCCCGCGTGTTTATTGTAGCCGGTAGGAAGATCAAAGGGGTGATCAGGATTATAAAGAGTACTTGTTGGTACAAGTGCTCCAATTTGTAATGATGTGTCGATATAATCTAAATATTCAGTTTCTTCATAATTGTAAGCCCATCCAAGGAGTATATCTACATCTCCAGGGCGCAGTTGAGAGCAGCAACTTAATAATAACCCCGATGATTCTTGGGGAAAATACATGCGGTAGAATGTAAGTGCCCGCGCTGGAAAATATACTCGTGCGAAAAAGCCATCAACACAATTTTGAAAAAAATTGAACTGAAGTTCTTTAATTTTAAAAATTCCAGGCGAATGGTGTGTTGGACATATAAGATCCATAAGAGGTACTTTTTCTGTACATAGATTGCGAGCACAGGGAGTTTTTCCCCATTCAACAGCAGCGGTCCATGTTGAAAGTGCATCCCGTGATAAACGCGGTTCTCCGCACCAATAACTTGCACGGAAAAAATGATCATCAAAAGGCATACAACAATGAACAATACCTATACTGAGTAATACGCTTCTTACAAAATAATTCATAACCCATCCTTGTCACAGTGAATGTTCTAGTTATACAACAAATAGAAAAAAAGAGAATCTATGCTATACTGTATCATGTATGAAAGGGAATCTATGGAAGAAAAAGATCTCACATCATGTGAGGAAAAATTAACTCAAGCAGTTGAAAAATATTCATATCTTTCGGCTGATTTTGAAAATTATAGAAAACGAGTTGAGAAAGAAAAATTACAATGGGCATTTACTGCTCAAAATCGAGTTGTTGTAGATTTGCTCGATATTGTTGATAATTTTGAACGTGCATATGCTGATATTTCCTCTTCATCACATCCTGAAGTAGTACAACGTTTTTCAGTATTGGAACTTATTCATAAATCGATTTCAAAATTTTTATCCCAGTATGATATTACACCAATGAGTACTATGACTCATTTTGATCCTGAAATGCATGAAGCAGTAGCACAGGTTTCTGATACGGGCAAAGAACCTGGTACTATTATTTCCGTTTTGAAAAAAGGTTATATGCGCAAAGGCACAATTCTCCGCCCCGCACAAGTCAGCGTTGCTCAATAATTATATTTTATAAAAGATCCCAAGATTATCTATTCGATCAAGTAAAGTTTTTTCTTGATCTGCGTCAATTGTGTTGTGCTTATATGCGTCAATTATAAGCTCTTGCAATTTTCCGATACGTTTTTTAAAAGTTCGTTCATATTTTTTGTAGAGAGAAATTTCTGTGAGGCGATTTTTTTCTACAATATTTTTGAATTTTTCTTCGTTTTTGAGTGCTATATCAAAATAATAATTGTCATGTACAGGGGATGTGGTCACAGGTTTGCCGCCAATAAGAGTAACTTCACCCTGATTTTGAATCTTCTGTTCATGATCATGGTCATAAACGGCTGTTCTTAAGTATAACTCTTTAAACTGTTCCACAGGCATATACAGTATATCTGCAAAACTTTCTACAAACTTTTTAACATTGTGTGCAAATAATCCTGATGAGTTAAGAATAAAAAATTCTATAATACTTGGTGTAAGATTAATGGTGAGAGCTATCCAATGGTTAGAAAATGCGGATGATCTTTCTGAACCAACATTAAGAAAAAACCCGATAAGATGAGATTTTTTATCGAGTTTAAATTCTCTTATTTTTTCAAATAGTGGGTTTTTATATATTTTAAAAAAAGTATCGAGATATTCTATAAGTTTTTGATCAGACTGTTTTTCATAAGAAGAAAGAAAATCACGTATCTCTATTTCCTGTTGTATGTTAGTGGGAGCAAAAATATCGTTTAAAGACAGGTAATTTTTAACATCACTTTCAAATTGGGGATCTGTTAAAGAATTTATAATTTGTTGAATTTTAAAATTACTTAACGATGTACATGCCCTTTCTTTCAATAATGTATTGGTAGCATTGGTAAATTTATTATAAAACTCTTCACTATTGAGGCGTGAAAAATAATCTTTTCTCAGATTTTCATTACGGGTAATAAGTGCTGCAGTAAATGCTAAAATATTTTTAACGGCATGGTAACCACATTCAGTACCACGCTGATTAAGAACTTTAATATTATAGAGATAAACGTAGGGATGGTAGTTTATCGTATTTAACACGAGTGATTGCGGTATAAGAGAGCTAAGTGGGGATCCGGAGAAACTGCCAGATTCTGGGGTGTGTATTAAGTTCTTGTAGAGAGAAGAAAAATTATTCTCTAATAAAACAAGACTTGAAATATCAAACGGCATAAGATTATGAAAAAATAATACCCATATATAGAATAATGCTTTCATATACTTCTCTCATTAAGAAATTGTGAATTTATTTTAAGTAATGCAAGATTCCCACAATAAATTCCATAAATATGAGTATGATAATCAAAATAGAAAAAAGATCTTGACGTAATACATCGACTTTATTTTGATACACGCTACCAATATCTTGAATAATACTGAGCTTGTTATCGATCGATTCTTTCCAGTTTTTAAGATCAAGCTTTTCAACAAGAAGCGTATACAGTTCTGAGTAATATTGTTCGCCGACAAGTTTAATACTATTTTCAAGCCGTTCAGTTATCACTGAAATATCGACTCTCAATTTTCCCAGTTCACCGACGGGGTCATTCATTGTTCCCCAAAAAGGGAGATATGAGTGAATGGGTAAAGATTTTACTTCTTGTTCATATACGGTATTTAACTTTTGATCTAAAACACGGTCAAAATATTGCAGTTCTAATTGTTGCATGTTTGCAAATTCGAAAAGATCGAGTATTTCTTCATACTCATCATCGTACACAAAAGCAGCTTCCGTATCGATAATAATAAGATCGCCCCGATAATAACCGACTGCTGTTTCTAAGATTTCATTTTTTTGATATTCGGATAATGTTTCTGTTTCAAAGCGGAGCATAGAAGCGATAACGCTACCATATTCTTCTTTAAGCTTTACCGCATCAAATGATTCTGTTTGCGTATGGACTTGAATGAGAACATATGATTTTCTCAGATGAAAAAATCGTGGCTGTTTAACTGCAGTTTTAATTTGTTTAAAAATTGCACCAGCATCACTGACACTTTGATTATGAAAAGCATCATCAATACTATTAATAGCGGTGCGTAATTCTTCCAGCGAAGAACTGAATGGAATTTTATAACGTAACGTTATTACACCAAAGTTATGAAGTTTTGCAACTTCGCAATTGATCGAATTTTGTTCTGGGGGAAGTTCAACAGCTAAGGGAATATGATAATTTTTAAAATATTTAGAATGAACAATCTGACGACGTTCAATAAGATTACGTTGTTTAACGTCTTCTAAATTAATATCATCGCCTACATCAAAACTATGAAATATGTATATGTTGCCCGTAAAATTATGACGGCCGAGTGATTGTTCTGTCATCAGTGCCCCTATTCTTCCTTTTTTAAAATTGATAAAAATGCTTCTTGAGGGACTTCTACATTACCGACGTTCTTCATTTTCTTTTTTCCCTCTTTTTGTTTTTCTAATAATTTCCTCTTACGAGTAATGTCTCCTCCATAACATTTAGCTGTAACATTTTTTCGTAAGGCAGATACAGTTTCTCGTGAAATTATTTTTGCACCGATAGCAGCTTGAATAACAACCTCAAAAAGTTGGCGAGGAATAACGGTTTTTAATTTTGATGCCAATTGCTTTCCTACATGATATGCAGAATCTCTATGCACAATAGTTGATAATGCATCGACCGGCTTACCATTCAAAAGAATATCCATCTTAACAAGATCGGATTCTTGGTATCCTGCTTCTTCATAATCTAAACTTGCATATCCCGAAGAAAGTGATTTTAATTGATCATAAAAATCGGTAGCGACTTCATTAAGGGGAAGTCGATAGATAAGAATAATGCGCTCTTGATTTAAATATGAGAGCTCTTTTTGTTTTCCCCGCTTATCATTACATAATGTCATGACTGCACCCAAATAGATTTGCGGCAAAATAATGGTTGCATCAATAATTGGTTCTAAGATTTTTTCAATTTTTTGAGGATCTGGAAAATCTGAAGGGCTTTCGATATCAACAATTTCGTTAGTGTATTTAAGCTCAATTTTGTATAACACGCTTGGTGCTGTTGCTATGACCGATAAACCATATTCTTGTTCTAATCGTTGCTTAAATACTTCCATGTGAAGAAGACCTAAGAATCCGCACCGAAATCCAAGTCCTAATGCTGTTGAACTTTTTTTCTCAACTTTAACACTTGCATCATTGAGTGTTAATTTTTCAATCGCATCACGAAGTGATTCAAAATCATTAGTATCAACAGGATAAATTCCTGCAAAAACCATCGGCTTTGCTGGTTTAAATCCTGGAAACGGAACTACCACATCTCGTTGATGGCTCAACGTATCGCCAACGCGCGCTTCTCGCACCGTTTTCATACCGGTGATGATATAACCAACTTGCCCAGCATATAATGCATCAAGAGGGGTTTCATTGGGA
>Ga0207156_10237_pt1 | contig 13100 bp, 8 predicted proteins | sample Alteio_BWMinHeat_24_FD_153514 | JGI IMG/M metagenome (GOLD analysis project Ga0207156, IMG submission 153514) | Enriched cells from forest soil in Barre Woods Harvard Forest LTER site, Petersham, Massachusetts, United States -... | ecosystem: Environmental > Terrestrial > Soil > Temperate forest >...
TGTGAAAATCTAGTAAGAGCTTTGATGAGGTTTGTAAACTCATGAGGCCATTCCGAATCCATACTAACTAAACCAGATTGTTCCCTCGCAATGTCTCGCATTGTTTGAATATCTCCTACTTCAAGTGATAGTTTCGTGAGGATTTTATAGAAATCTATTCTTTCACAGTTTGAAGCAATATCCGACAGTTGCTTCACTTCGTATGATTTACCGGCAATAGATACGAAACCGAGACCCAAGCCATCTATAGATGCAATAAAATTCTTAATGACGTTCGTTTCTTCTTGAGTTGGAAAAGGTATTGGTCCTTGTTTTTTTGTTGGAGAGATCTGAAGTTCTTCAGATTTAAGGGTGAATCCAAAGCCTAGCGCTGCGGTGCCGGTTATGAGAAGCGCAATTCCAGGGATTTGCAAACCGGCAATAAAGCACCCAGAGGCAGCAATCATTAAAACTGAACCTAGAATTTTGAGAATATTGATTGCAATATTGGATATTTTCCAGTTATCTGAAGAAATATTTGGATTGGGAACTGAACCAATTTGAGAACGTGTAGAATAGTCGATGGCTTGTGCAGATCCGCTCATATAACTCCTTACAAAGTTTTTGGGGATATTTTGCTAGTGAGTGCTTCTTTAATTCAATAAAAATAATTGTTTTAGATTTGATCGATGACTTGGTTGATCGCATAAGTGAAGATCAAGTCGGCGCCAGCCCGCTTGATGCTTAAAAGAGTCTCATAGAAAACTTTGGGAGCATTTAACCAGCCTGCTTGGTGAGCTGCCATGACCATCGCATACTCTCCACTCACATGGTAAGCAGCAATGGGCCGCTTCGTTTGATCCCGAAGCTTGGCTATGATATCGAGATAAAGTGTTGCGGGCTTAACCATGAGGATATCAGCCCCTTCTTCTTCATCCAATGCAGCTTCAAAAAGGGCCTCCCTGCTATTTGCTGGATCCATTTGATATGTTTTTTTATCCCCGAAGCCTAACTTCACTTGCAAAGCATCTCGAAAAGGTCCGTAGAGAGCTGAGGCATACTTTGCGCTATAGGCCAAAATGCCAACATTTTCAAAGCCTTCATCATCAAGTGCTTCTCGGATAGCACCCACACGCCCATCCATCATGTCGCTTGGTGCAACAAAATCGACACCGGCTCTTGCTTGCATGAGAGACATCTGAATGAGACACTCAATCGTCTCATCATTCAAGATTTCCCCTTTTTCATTTGCAAGTCCATCATGACCATGCAGAGTAAAAGGATCTAAAGCAACATCTGCCATCACACACAAGTCAGGCAAGGCAAATTTGATTTCACGAATGGCTCTTGCCAAAAGCCCCTCAGAGTTCCAGCCTTCTTTTGCATCCAAACTTTTTAATGACGGATCGATAACGGGAAAAAGAGCAATCGATTGAACCCCTTTTTCATGTAATTGCCTGGCCTCTTTTACTGCTAAATCGATCGATAGCCTTTCGACGCCTGGCATACTTGGAATAGGCACTCTCATTTTTTCCCCTTGAACGATAAAAAGGGGCGCTACTAGATCATGAGGACTTAGTTGCGTTTCTCGGACCATTTTTCGAACGGCTTCAGATTTGCGGTTCCGCCTTAAGCGAATGGGTAAGTGTAAAAATTTTTGATCGGATTGCATCATGCGCTCAATTATCTGTTCAAAATCGAATTGGTGTCAATTGTCTCTTGATCTGGCTCTGACAATATGGCAACCTATCCATTTAGGGGTCTTTCATCCCCGTTGGAGGAGAAAATGTTGCAAGAAGAATTCACTGAAAGCCAAATTAAAATTCTCGACCGTTTTGTCACAAATACCTCTAGTAATGTCTTTGTTTTACGCAATCTTCCAGAAGTGATCAAAGGAGCTCTTTTCTCTCGCTATTCCCGCTCCACTTTGGGACTACGAACTCTTTTACTAAAAGAATTTATTCTGAATGAAGACACCGCTTTTTCTGCGATTGCTGGAAAAGGAGGCGAATCAGACGCAGGTCAAACTGTGGCTATTCAGAAAGCTCAAAATTTTTACGACCGAATTTTAGATGGTTATGGGGATGATTCAATCGGCGAGCTTGGTGGTGCTCACTTAGCAGTTGAAAACATTTCAATGCTCGCTGCCAAAGTCATTGAAGATTGTCGAATCGGAGGCTCTCCTCTTGAAAAGTCGACTCGTTACATCTACTTTGATCAAAAAGTGAACGGAGAATATCTCTTCTATCAAGAACCTATTTTGATGACATCTGCTTATCGAGAGCTTTATCTCAATACATGCAACCATCTTTTCGATACATATAGCAAACTGATTCCACCTCTTACCATTCTTATTGAACAGGGCTTTCCTAAAGACCCAAGTATTTCAAAATCAGCGTATAATGCAGCTTTACGCGCCAAAGTTCTCGATTGTCTTCGAGGCCTACTTCCTGCAAGCGCAATGACCAACTTGGGTGTTTTTGGTAATGGTCGTTTTTTTGAATCCCTCTTGCAAAAACTGAACTCCCATAATCTCGCTGAAATGCAAGAGATCGGAAAAACAGCCTATCAAGAGCTTGCCAAAGTAGTTCCCTCTTTTATCCGTAGATCTGATCCTTCTCATAAGCATTATCAAGCTTATACCCAGTTTACTGAGACGATGCAGTCAGAGCTGCGCCAATTTGCTCAAGAAAATGTAGAAGGATTACAGCCCTTTTCTAAGCCTGGCGTTCGACTGATTAACTATAATCAAGATGACGTTGCCAAAGTGGGAGGGGCTCTTCTTTTTGGCAGCACTTCGGCAGGACTTTTGGAACTGCAAGAATATTGTCGTAACCTTCCCGAAGAAGATCTAGCTCGTCTTCTTGAAATTGGTGCCTCTTCTCGGGAAAATAGACGCCATAAATCGCCCCGGGCTCTTGAACATGCCACCTTTACTTTTGAAATTTTAGCCGATTTTGGCGTCTATCGAGATCTTCATCGCCACCGTATTTTAACTCAGGAAAGACAGCTTCTCTCATGTAAGCATGGCTATTACACTCCTCCTGAAATCATTGGAACTGAGATGGAAAAAGATTACCATGAAGCAATGAGTCAGGCTCAAAAAGCATATGGAGAAATCGCTCTTGAACTGCCCGAAGAGGCACAATACATAGTCCCAATGGCCTACAATATCCACTGGTATTTTGAAGTCAATCTTCGCTCTTTACAGTGGCTTTGTGAGCTCCGCTCTCAAGCAGCTGGCCATACAACTTATCGTCAAATCGCACAAGAAATGGCTCGTCTTGTAAGTCTTGCCTTGCCTCCTTTTGAGCGTTTCTTTAAATTTGTTGACTTCGATGGATATGAACTCGGCAGATTAGGAGCCGAAATTCGCCAAGAAGAGAAACTGAAAGCAAGGTCATGAATCATCAACGTGTAGTTCCCGGCAGCGTACTTGGAGGCATCCTCCTTGTTGCAGGAAGCTGTATTGGTGCTGGCATGCTGGGTCTTCCCATCTTGACCGGACTTTCTGGTTTTTTCCCTTCCCTTACGGCTCTAGTACTTGCTTGGGGCTTCATGACATTTACCGGGCTTCTTTTAGTGGAAGTCAACGGCTGGTTTTCAAAACAGGTGAATCTCGTATCCATGTCGAAAGAGGCTTTAGGTCAAAAAGGACGTTGGACCGCTTGGTTTTCCTATCTGTTTCTTTTTTATTCGCTCCTCGTAGCCTATACGGCTGCAAGTGGATCGATTTTTTCAGCGATCCTCGCTTCTCTTTTTGGAATTTCCATCCCTGCTTGGGCAGCCTCTATTTTTTTCACGGTTCTTTTTGGAGTGATTGTTTATTTAGGGACTCGACCTGTTGATTTCTTCAATCGAGTTCTTATGGCAGGTCTCATCATTACTTATTTAGGAATGATCGGCTTAGGATTATTCCAAATAGATCCAAAACTTCTTACCCATTCTGCGCCGAAGTATATCCTTTTGCCTTTGCCTGTTCTAATCACTTCTTTTGGATTTCAAAATATGATTCCAACTCTCACTGCCTACATGAAAGGAGATTTGAAACGAGTTCGCCTGACCATTATTGGCGGAAGTTTGATGACGCTGTTCATCTATTTGGTCTGGTCCATTTTGGTTCTTGGAGTCGTGGAACCGGTTGCCATTTATGAGAGTTACAAAAACGGGGAAGAGGCTACTATTCCGTTGCGCGCAGTGCTCGGTTCTTCAGCGATTAGCCATTTTGCTCAGGGGTTTGCTTTTTTTGCGATCATCACTTCATTTCTTGCTCAAGGTCTTACCCTCACTCACTTTCTAGCTGACGGTTTTAAGCTCACTCCAAATAGGAAAAATCTCTGGTGGCTTTGCTCTTTAGCTTTAATACCTCCTCTTGTTTTTGCTCTTTACTATCCTCAAATCTTCTATAGGGCTTTAGGCTTTGCTGGAGGAATCTGTGCCATGATCCTCTTTGGCCTTCTCCCTATTTCTATGGCTTGGGTCGGAAGATACCGAAGAAAACACAAATCGGACTACCATGTTTGGGGCGGCAAACCAGCCCTTATCTCTGCTTTTCTTTTTTCTCTATTTGTTATCGGCTGCGCACTCGCACGCTTTTTTTAAGGAACACTAGACTTCTTGCATAACTAAGGTTCTGTCGATTTTCTGGTTCTTTTGAGCCGATTTTTGGTTTAAATTTGAGGGGCAATATCGACAACAGTATATTGCCCCTGAAATTTAAATCGAAAATCGGCCAAAATAATCCCGAAAATCGACGAACCCTTAGTTGTGCAAGAGGTCTTATATGTTACGTGCAAATCGATTCATTGGCGGGATCCTACTCGTTTCTGGAACATCCATTGGAGCAGGAATGCTCGCATTACCTGTGATCTCTTCCTTTGCAGGCTTTTTGCCTTCGTTTGTACTTCTTGGCTTTTGCTGGCTTTTCCTTTTTATCACTTCACTTCTTCTTCTTGATGTCAATCTAGCTTTTCGAGGAGAAGTCAATCTCGTGACTATGGCAGGACGTACTTTAGGGGTAGTTGGCAAAGTGATTTGCTGGATTACCTACCTTCTTCTTCTCTATTCCCTAACAGCTGCTTACATTGCAGGTAGCTCCCCACTTTTTCTAAAAGCTCTTGAATGGCTAACGGGTTACTCTGCGCCCGCTTGGATAGGCCCTTTTCCTTTACTTCTTTTCTTTGGAATTTTTGTCTACTTAGGCACGCAAGCTGTTGATTTATTGAATCGCATCTTTATGTTCGGATTGATTTTTTGCTACGCTCTTTTGGTTGCTTTTTTACCTTCTCACATTCAGTTTGATCTTCTTCAACATGTCGATAGTAAAGCCATTTGGATTGCTTTGCCCGTAGTGATCACATCTTTTGGCTTTCACATTATTATTCCGACACTTACTACCTACTTAAATCATGATGTAAAAAAACTTCGTCTGACTCTTTTGATCGGTAGCCTGATTCCCTTTCTCGTTTACACTTTATGGGAGCTTTTGATTCTAGGAACAGTCCCTCTAGAAGGGGAATCTGGATTGAGCCTTGCTTGGCTGAATGGTCAAACGGCTATATCCTCTCTTTCTCATATTTTACAAAATAATTGGATCACAACTGCTGCGAGTGCCTTTTCATTTTTCGCAATCATGACCTCATTTTTAGGCGTATCTTTGAGTCTGACTGACTTTCTTACAGATGGGCTTCATATGAAACGATTCAGCTTGGGTCGTGAATTTACCTCTTTACTCACCTTTATTCCTCCTTTGATCTTTGTCCTCGCATACAAAAGAGGATTTATCGTCGCACTCCAATTTGCAGGCATTTTTGTTGCCATTTTACTCTGTATTTTGCCAGCCGCTATGGCTTGGACGCTTCCCACATATAGGACATTTTTGAAGAGGTCTTTGCTTCTTCTTGTAATTGGAATCTCGTTATTTGTGATCTTCATAGATGTTTTAGAAGAGTTGGGAATGTTAAAAAGCTTAGTTAGTCATTACATATCGCCTTTAGTAACCCCTGATTTTAATAAAAAATAGCTCTTGTTAATAAAGTAATCACGCGAATAAAATATTTTCTTCATTTTTTTACTTTTAAATATTTGGAGTTATTATGGCAGCAGCAGGTTCAGCGCCCTCTTACATTTCTTCTTCTTCTTCTTTTATTGCTCCAGACAACTGCATTATAAGAAAAGATTTGGAGCTGAGCGGAGTTCATCTATATGCAAAAAATCTGGTTGTTTTTCCTGGAGTAACTGCAAGAATAACAGATTCACAAATTATTGTTTCCCAATGTTTAGTCATTCTAGGCACACTGGACATTGCAAGATCTAACATTTCTGCGAACAAACTTTACAAAGGATATTCAGGATCACTAAAAGATCTTCATAAGATGGTAGGCTTTACTGAAGAACAGCTTCAAGCACTTGTTGCTGTGGTTCAAACCAATACCAGCTCTAGCTCTGCTGCGAGTGGTGCTGGCCCGTCTTCTTCTAGTGATGTCTCATCTCAAGAATCAACATCGAAAGAATCTAAATAGTACTAAAACTCTTGTAAAATCGAGATGGCTTTTCGATTTTACAAGGGTGTTTTTTATAAGTAATTAATATACAACCTATTACAAAAATATCCACTTTTTGACTTAGCACTGGCATAATAGAGGGTATGTTTAAGTTAAAAGCTAATTTTAAGCCGACCGGAGATCAACCCGAAGCGATAGCTCGTCTTGTGGCTGGAGTTCACGCTGACAAGAAGTCGCAGGTACTTTTGGGGATTACTGGCTCTGGCAAAACGTTTACGATGGCCAATGTGATTCAGCAAACGTCTAAGCCTGCTTTGATTTTGGCCCATAATAAAACGCTTGCAGCTCAGCTCTATCAAGAATTTAAAGGATTTTTTCCAGATAATGCGGTTGAGTATTTTGTCTCTTATTATGATTACTATCAGCCCGAAGCCTATATTGCCAGAACCGATACATACATTGAAAAAGACCTTGCGATCAATGATCGTATTGAAAAAATGCGTCTCAGCGCGACCCGTTCTTTAATAGAGCGTCCCGATGTCATCATTGTTTCCTCTGTTTCTTGTATTTACGGTTTGGGTACTCCTGAATACTACAGCCAAATGCTTTTAAACCTTGCGGTAAACCAACAGGTGCGACGCGATGACGTTCTTTTACATCTTGTGGAATTGCATTATGAAAGAAGTGACTACGATTTATCTCGAGCCACTTTTCGAGCGCGTGGAGATGTATTGGAGATTGTACCTGCTTATGAAGATGATTTAGCTTATCGAATCGAGTTTTTTGGCGATGAAATCGAGCGGATTAGTGAAATCGATCCTCTGACTGGGAAAGTTCGCAAACGACTAGAAAAGATCACCATTTTTCCTGGATCACACTTCGTAACTCCCGAAAATGTCCGCTTTCAAGCTATGGAGACCATTCGGCAAGAATTGGGTGATAGAATCGCTTATTTTCAAAGCGAAAATCGGCTGATTGAAGCACAAAGAATTAAAGAACGGACGAATTACGATTTAGAGATGATTCGAGAGATTGGGTATTGCAAAGGAGTGGAAAATTATTCTCGCCACTTTAGTCAAAGATTGGCTGGAGCGCCTCCTCCTTGCTTACTTGATTACTTTCCTAAAGATTTCCTCTTTTTTATCGACGAATCACATCAGACACTGCCTCAACTACACGCCATGTATAATGGAGATCGCGCGCGTAAGCAAACACTTGTAGAGTTTGGATTTAGACTCCCATCTGCTTTTGATAATAGGCCCTTAAAATTTGAAGAAACTTATGCTCAGTTTTTCAAGCAGGTGATTTTTGTTTCGGCAACGCCTGGGCAATGGGAAGTACAGCAAGCCGAAGGAGATATTGTAGAACAGATTCTTCGACCTACAGGATTATTAGATCCTGAGATTGAAGTAAGACCTGCTCAAGGCCAAGTAGATGATTGTTTGGAAGAGATTCGTAAAGAAACAGAACTTGGTGGTCGCATTCTTGTCACCACACTCACGAAAAAGTTGTCAGAGGATCTTTCAAAATACTTAAATGAGATCGGAGTCAAAGCAAAGTATTTGCACTCGGATATCGATACTTTAGAGCGGATGCAAATACTGAAATCTTTAAGACTTGGCCAGTTCGATGTTTTAGTCGGGATTAACTTACTAAGAGAAGGGCTAGATCTTCCAGAAGTTACTTTAGTTGTTATTTTAGATGCGGATAAAGAAGGATTTCTTCGCTCTGAAACAGCGCTTGTTCAAACTTGCGGAAGAGCTGCTAGAAACGTTCGTGGAAGAGTCATTCTTTATGCAGATAAAGAGACAAAAGCCATTCGCAATACAATTGCAATTACAAGGGGCCGCAGAGCTCATCAAGAAGCTTATAATAAAGAACATAACATCACGCCTAAAAATGCAAAACGGGGAGATGTTGCTTCTTTAGAAGAGACATTTGGAATGGAGGAGCCCTCTACTGCCAAGCCGAGTAAGAAAGCCGAATTGGATGTGGCTGATATCGAGTCCAAGATCAAAGAATGCGAAGTTGAGATGCGTAGAGCTGCCAAAGAATTGCGTTTTGAAGATGCGGCGAGAGTTCGTGATCTTATGCGTTATTATCAAAACCTCGAGATGCTCAAAGTCGATACTGACTAGTCTTAATGTAAAGCCGCTTTACATTGTACGAAAAATTCTCTCTTTGGGATACTCTCTAGGCATGCCTTCCAAAATTATCATTACAGCAAATCAATCAACTGAAAGAGGCGCCATTTCCTTTAATGAACTAAAGAATTGGATTAAAACCGGGCAAATCTTTAAGCATCTATTCAGGTACGAAGAGTCGTTGTTACTTGCTTACGATTTAAGACTGCAAACAAAACCATTTGCTGTCGCACTTCTTGCAAGGCTATTAGCAAGAAAAAAAAGCATCATGCAGGATCAGCGAGGCATCTATCAAAAAATCACCTTTTCTTTGTTAATAGTCCTGTTTTTTAAGATGGCGAGAGACTTCCTTAAAAAAAACCGATTACTCAAGGACATTTCTAAAAAATTAGAAGACTTAGAGCATTATGATGTGGCTAAAAAGCTTAAATCGAGAGGAAGAGTTGTTTATTTACGCACAGATCATTTTTTTGGAGTGCAATCAGGTGGGTCGGTCGGCCACATTGCTGGAGTCATCAATCAATTAGATAATTCCCTATTTTTGACCTCAGATTTTATTCCAACCGTTCGTACAAATATCGAAACTCATCAGATTTTTCCAGACTCCTCTTTTCGGGATTTTAAAGAATTGCCAGCCCTTCACTATAATCACATTTTCTATGACAAAGCGATTGAGTGGATCGGAAATTCCAAACCCTCCTTTATCTATCAAAGATATAGCGTAAATAACTTTTCGGGCGTTCAGTTAGCGAACCACTTTCAAATCCCTTTAGTCCTGGAATACAATGGATCTGAAATTTGGGTTAACCGTTGGTGGGGAACAACATCCAAATACGAAAAACAAATTGAACAAATCGAAAGGCTCAATCTTCAAAAGAGTGATCTTATCGTTGTTGTCAGCCAATCACTAGAAAGTGAGCTGATTGCAAAAGGCATTTCTAAGGATAAAATTCTGGTGAATCCAAATGGCGTGGATCCTGAAATGTATTCGCCTCATGTAGATGGAAGTGAGATCAGAAAGCATTACGGTTTAGAAGATAAAATTGTTTTAGGATTCATTGGAACTTTTGATCGATGGCATGGAGCTGAAATTTTAGCTGAAAGTTATGGGAAGCTAATGAAAGAATTCCCTGAGTATAAAGAGAAAGTGCGCCTATTGTTGATCGGAAATGGGCCTACTATGTCTCAGGTTAAGCAAATTCTTTCCCAATATGAAGTGTTGGAGTTTTGCACATTGACTTATCAGATTCCTCAAGTGAAAGGGCCTTCTCATTTAGCAGCTTGTGATATTCTTGTTTCACCTCATGTACCCAATCCCGATGGGAGCCCATTTTTTGGATCTCCCACTAAGCTTTTTGAATACATGGCTATGGGTAAAGGGATTGTGGCGTCGGATCTAAATCAAATTGGGGAAGTTTTACAACATAACAAATCTGCTTGGTTAGTCAAACCAGCAGATCCAATCAGCCTTAAGCTAGGTTTAAAAGAGCTCATCAATGATGAATCTAAACGGTTGAATCTTGGTAGAATTGCGAGAAAAGAAGTTCTTCTAAAATTCACATGGAAAGCTCACACAGAGAGAATTTTAAATAAAATCAAAGAGATTTACTTGTGAAAGCACTTTACTATTTCAAACGAGCACTCTCCTTGCCTCCACATATTGTTTTTAGAAAAATCATTCGTAAGCTCAAAATAGGGTATGCATCTCGGAAAAAATTCTACCTCGATACGAAAAAAACCACTTTTGCAACTCATTGCTTGTTTAGTCACTTGAACAGATATATTCAAAAAATCGATTTGGCTCTCTTGCCTAAAGATGCGATTTTAAATCTGAATGGACACTTCTTAAAACATGAGTTTGATTTGTTAGGCTCTGGGTGGGTACAGGTTTTTCATGGAATGAAATGTAAAGGAATTGAAGGATTTCACTACAGAGCACAAGAAAAAAGACGAATTAATGAACCCAATTTGGCTGAGTCTGAACGGATACAACAATTCATCCAACAGCCCTTTGTGCCGATCGATTGGCAGCTCGATTTCAAATCAGGATATCGTTGGAATGAGGATACTTGGAGCAAGTGTATTGAATATGGCCATCAAATAGGTGCTGATGTCAAGGTGCCATGGGAATTATCTCGTATGCAGCACCTGGTTCAATTGGCTTGGGGCTATGCGTTGGAGAAAGATCAGATCTATATTACAGAATTTCAAAATCAGATTTTAGACTTTATCTCTGCCAATCCTCCAAGGTATGGGGTCAATTGGTCTTGCACCATGGATGTAGGTATTCGGATCGCTAATTGGCTGATAGCCTATGATCTATTGCGTGCATATGATGCTCCCGTGAGCGAAGAATTTGAAAAAGTCTTTATTCGGAGCGTTTATGAACACGGTCACCATATCTTTCATCATTTAGAATGGGATCCTTTTCTTAGATCAAATCACTATCTTGCAAATATTGCAGGGCTGCTCTTTGTTGTAGCTTACTTGCCTTCCTCTTTAGAAACTGCAAAGTGGCGAACCTTCGCAATTCAAGAATTGGAACAAGAAGTGTTATCTCAATTTCATCCGGATGGGAGTAATTTTGAAGGCTCAACCAGTTACCATAGGCTATCGGCTGAAATGGTTGTTTATGCTACTGCCCTTCATTCTCAAGAGTTTTCAGAGGAGTATTTAAAGCGCATAGACAAAATGGCAGAATTTATCCGCGATATTACGAAACCCGATGGGACCATCATTCAAATTGGTGATAACGATAGCGGAAGATTTATTAAAATGTTTCCAGATACCGATGTTTTGGATCATCGCTATCTAATAGGCGCCATTAAAAATAAAAGCAATTTGACCACGTTGATTGAAGGGCAATTAAGACCCGTGTTGGAAAAAGAAAAACGCGTAGCTGCTTATCCTGATTTTGGGATCTATATTCAGAATCAAGATCCTTGGTTTTTAGCCGTTCGTTGTGGCTCTATTGGTCAAAAAGGAAATGGGGGGCATGCACATAATGATCAACTCTCATTTGAATTATCTGTAAAAGGCGTTTCCATGATTGTTGACCCCGGAACGTATGTTTATACTCCTCTGCCTGATGCTAGACGCCGGTTCCGCTCTACCTCTATGCACAATACATTAAGCATAAAGGGAAAAGAACAGAATCTGGATGTGGGCTTATTTCAATTAACAGATAGAGCCAAAGCAGAAGTTATAGAATTTGGTGAAAGATTTTTTGTTGGAGAGCATCATGGCTTTGGTTCCACACATAGAAGAACTCTCAAAATCTCTGGAAGCACAATGGAGGGGATCGATGAATGCAATGAAGAGACAAAGGAAATCTATTTTCATTTCGCTCCAGGTTGGACGGGAATCCTCTTGAATGAGAAGCAAACTGAATGGTCGTGCGATTCTTTGAAAGTGATGATCAGTGCAAATGTTGGAACATGGAAAATAGAAGAAGGGGAATACTCCAGAGCCTATGGAGAAAAGCAACAGGCGTTTGTCTTAGTCTTAACGACTCATTCTAAATCCACAGCATGGAAAATCACACCATCGAAAGAAGTTCGCTCGGAATTTGGGTTAGGGCATTGACGATTTTCATCAGCTCTTGAGCTAGCTTTTTTGAATCGTGACGAATCAAATTCCGCTTAATCAAGTCACGCTTTGCTTGTTCTGCAATTTTGCCCAATAACTCAGCTGAAATGACTCTTTTGTCTTCCATATCATTTTCAACCAAATCACCTTCTTCAGAGTAGAGATCGATCAACTCTTGAGGAGGTTTCTGATGATTTGTCAAAATGTGATCAAATACATCCTCTCCTAAAAAACGGACCACTTCTCTTAAGTAATCGGAAGTTTTGTATCTTGTAGTTTGTCCTTTGCGATTCATGAGGTTAATCACAAGTACTTTGCGCGCTTTTGCTTGGCAAATGGCTTCTCTTACTCCCTGTACAAGAAGGTTTGGAATCAATGAAGTATGGAGTCCACCTGGGCCCATCACTATTAAGTCAGCATGGTGAATGGCTTCCAGAACCTTAGGATTGACTTTTGGAAAAGGCTCTAAATAGATCGTTTTGTAGCCTTGATCGATCTCTTTGGAAAGGTAGATCTCACTTTCTCCTTCCAAAATCTTTTGATTGTTGAGCACCATTTTTAGTCGAACTTGATGTGTTGTTACGGGGAGAACTTTTCCTTTTATGTAGAGAATTCTACCCGCTTCTTCGACCGCCTTTTCAAAACTACCAGTGACTTTTTCTAAAGCTGAAAGGAATAAATTGCCAAGAGAATGTCCTCCTAATCCCCCATTTTCAAATCGATAATTCATCAAGGATCGCATCAAACGGCCCGAGTTTGAAAGGGCCACCAAGCACTGTCTCACATCACCTGGAGGAAGAACTCCTAATTCATCTCGCAAAATCCCGGTGCTCCCACCATCGTCTGCCATTGAGACAACTGCTGTGAGGTCTACTGGATATTGCTT
>Ga0207156_10238_pt1 | contig 13038 bp, 13 predicted proteins | sample Alteio_BWMinHeat_24_FD_153514 | JGI IMG/M metagenome (GOLD analysis project Ga0207156, IMG submission 153514) | Enriched cells from forest soil in Barre Woods Harvard Forest LTER site, Petersham, Massachusetts, United States -... | ecosystem: Environmental > Terrestrial > Soil > Temperate forest >...
CCGCGCTCAATTCGCAGCAGACTTTCTATGGCTCGCCTGACCAACAAGCTGACAATCGGTCCATTTTCGGCCGCGTTGGAAACCTCAGCCCACAGCGAATCCTAGCGGTGCCCTTGCGGGTGCGCGGCAAATCAGCCGCTGTGATATACGCCGACTCCGCCGAAAACGGCGAGCAAGCGACCAGCGTAGAAGCGATAGAACTGCTGGTGCAGACGGCTGGTCTGGTGGTGGAACTGGTATCCCTCAGGGCGCGCATGGGCGAAGCTCCGCAGCCGCCGGCAGCGGTCCAACCGGCGGTTTCGGCTGCCGTTCACAGCGCCCCGGCCGAATCCCGGGCGAGCGCGCGATCGGCGGTGGATTCAGGCTCCCTGCCGCAGGCTGCGCCGCCGCCCCAACCCGCGGCCGGCTTCACGATTCAGGCTGCGCCTTCAAATTCAGGTGAACTGCGCCAACCGGCTCAGCCCCGCGAGTAGTTGAGCCTCAGCCCGCGCCGCCGCCGGCGCCGGTTTCGCACGCCGCTCCCAACAGCGAGGAAGAGAAGCAGCACACCGATGCGCGCCGGTTTGCCCGTTTGCTCGTCAGCGAGATCAAGCTGTACAACGAGCAGAAGGTCTCCGAAGGTCGCCGCAACCATGATCTTTACGATCGCCTCAAAGAGGATATCGATAAGAGCCGGCAGATGTATGAGAAGAGGGTGGCTCCCGTCGTTGCGGGCAAGTTTGACTATTTCTACGACGAACTGGTCAACACGCTGGCTGAAGGCGACTCGGCGAAGCTTGGCTCGGACTATCCAGGCCCCACCGTTAACGTGTAACCAGCAGGACCATACAGAAGTTTTCCATGCCTACATGTGGGTTCCGAGCAGCGCCGGGCTCGACGCAAAGGTCACCGGCTAAATCTGGGATCGGCGCCGCTTGCGCTAAGGCCGAAACGCCGAACGACCGGCGGCGCTGGCGCAAGCGCGGGCTTGCAGCCGCTCTGTCGGCGGCGATGGCGGTGCTCGGTTTGGTTCCCCCAATGACCGCGTCTTGTCAGCGCCGCCAGGGCGACCCTGAGCGCGGTCTGCCAGAGCTGCGTGCGCTTGTGGAACGGTCCGCGGGCCGCCCAGGCTCCGGTGATCTGGAGCAATTGGAATCCAAGTACGCGAAGACCCGCACCGCGGCGCTGGCGCGGTTTTTGCGCGGGTATTTATTCTACCTGGCGCAGAATTATCCTGCCGCCATCGATGCCCTGGATATGCGAAGCGCGGAAGGGCTCTACGCGCTTGACGATTACGCTCTGTTTTATCGGGCGGAAAGCGAGGTCGGCGCCGACAAGAAGAGCGACGCGCTGCGCGACTTTGGCATCGTCTACAGCAAGCGGCCCGATTCCCTGAAGGCGCGCGAAGCAAAGCTCCGCGCCGCCGGCGTCGAGCTGGCCCTCGGGGATCCGGAAAGCGCGATCCGAGAAGTAGCCAGAATGGCCGAAGGCAACGACGCCGACGCGCTCTACCTAACGGGGCAGGCGTACGAATTAGTTGGCAAGAAGGATCCGGCGCTAAGCCTTTACCGCAAGATCTATTACGAGCTGCCGGCGACCCGGGCGGGAGCGCAAGCGGAAGACCGGCTCACGGTCCTAGGCGTAGGTCCCAAAAGCAACCCGGGCTCTCTCACGGAGGAGCGCCGCCGCGCGGACGCGCTGTTTGAGGCGAAACAATATGGCGACGCGGCGCGAGCCTACGACCAGCTCGTGGCGCGCTTCCCAGAAGCCGAGCGCGCGGATGAGGTTCAGTTCCGGCGAGGCGTAAGCCTGGTTAATGCCAAGCAGCCCGCCCAGGCGGTTGCGCCTCTCGCCCGAGTCACCGAAGCCAATCCCGAGCTGCGGGTCGAAGCCCTCTTCAACGAGGCAGAGGCGTTGCGTCATTCAAACCGGGCTCCCGAAGCCTCCGCCATCGTAGACCGGTTGCTGAGCCAGTATCCGAAGAGTCCGTGGGCGTCGGAGGCGCTGTACAATCTCGCCGTCTACCTCAACAAGCAAGAGCGCGCCGGGGAGGCGGCCTCGCGTTATCGGCAACTGTTGTCAGCCTATCCGGGCAGTCAGCACGCGCCGGAAGCGTCGTACTATCTGGGCTGGCAGGCTTACCTTTCCCGAAACTACACGGAGGCCGCGCGGTTGCTCGAACAGCACCTGGCAAGCTATCGCTCGCCCGAGACCAAGTTCATCGGCGAGTCCGGCTTCTGGGGCGGCAAAGCAGAAGAGCGCCTGGGGAACAAAGCGCGCGCCCTGAAGCTCTATGAATTAATCAATCAACGTTACCGTTACGGCTACCATGGGTACGTCGCCGGCATTAGAGCCGAGCGGCTCCGGGCCAACAATCCGGGGCTTAAGCCCGAGCCGGTGAACGCCGGTTCCGAGCTTGAACGGATCGAACGCAACGTGACCTTTGTAGAGAAAGTGCAGGAGACCGCTGATGGGTCGGAGTCCATTCGCATCGCTAAAGCCGACGACCTGGAGATAATCGGACTCCAAGACCTGGCGGTCAAAGAGCTGAATCACGCGCTCGAAGGCGCTCCCGCATCCCCGAAGATCAATCTCAAGCTGGCGCAACTCTACGCGCGTCACGGCGACAATCTGCAGGCGACGCTGGTTCTGCGCCGCGCGTATGCGGACCTCTATTCGTACCATGACTCCGATCTGCCGCGGGAGGCGTGGGAGATCTTCTTCCCGATGACCGGTTGGGACACGATAAAACAGGAAGCGAAACAGTATGGCGTCGATCCGTACATAGCAGCGGGACTGATTCGCCAGGAGAGTGTTTTCAACCCCAGAGCAATTTCGAGAGCCGGCGCGCGGGGATTGATGCAATTGATGCCGGCCACCGGCCAGTTGATCTCGAAGCGGCAGGGAACCGGCGCGATCACCGCTGGAGACCTCTACAATCCAACGCTCAACATCAAGTTGGGAATGAATTACTTTGCCCAGATGATCGGCCACTTTGGCCGCGTCGAATATGCCGCGGCCGCCTACAACGCGGGACCTGGCCGCGCCGAGAGATGGATCGCCGAGCGCGGCTCGCTCGACATCGAGGATTGGGTCGAGACCATCCCATTCTCTGAGACTCGCGGATATGTTCAGAGCGTCCTGCGTTTCGCCGCAAACTACCGGAGGTTCTACAAGTAAGCATGCGGTTTATACTTGCCGGTTCGCGACCCGGCGCTCATCGGGCATGGGCGCTTCGGATCATCATTGCCCTCCAAACAGTAATTCTTGTATGCGTATGCGCCGCCGGAAATTGGGCGCAGACTTCGAGGCCGCGCCGGCCAGGCGGAGGCGGCGGCTCCGCATCGCGCGCGGGCTCCGCAACCGGAGCGATCAAGATAATTACGGGCCAGGCCGGGTCGGTCGTCTTCATCAACGGCGTCCGCCACGGATCGACCAATGAAAAAGGCGAGCTTTACCTGCCGCATGTCAGGGCCGGTTCGTATCCGCTTCGCGTCGTCACGGTCGGCTTCGAAGACTGGAAGGGGGTTGCGGTGATCGCTCCAGGACCCGGGCGGACAATAACGACATCGCAGCAGCCAAATCACGACGAAGCGCTCCTCCACTATCAGAAGGGCGACCAGTTGCGCGATAAGGGGAGCAATGAAGAGGCGATAAAAGAATACGACCAGGCCCTCAAGTTGCGGGCTGTATTCCCGGAAGCGCGTCTCGCGATGGCGCGAACCTATATCACATTGCAGAAGTTTCAGGAATCGGAGAAACAGATCCAGGCCGCGGTGCGGGATCGCCGCGCGCCGTACACCGAGGCGCAAACCGTCCTGGCTAACCTGAGGCGCAACCAGGGCCTCGGTGAAGAGGCGGTCGCCGAATACCGCAAAGCGCTGCGCATGGCCCACGGCAATTCGTTCGAGGCGCATATCGGACTCGGCATCGCGCTCAGCGAGTCCGGCGATGTGGATGGCGCAGTCAAGGAGTACCAGGTCGGAATTATCCAGGATATGGAGACGGAGCCCATCCTCTATTACCAGCTCGGAGAAATCCTGGAAAAGGCCAACCGCAACAAAGAAGCGATCACGGCATATCGCAATTACTTGCGGCTCGACCCGGAGGGACAGTATGCTTCCGCGGTCGAATCGATCATTGAAAGACTGAAGGAAGAATCCGGCGGCGCGCGGCCGTAAGCGCCAATGGGCCCCCGACATCACTAAACCAAAGGAAGGATATATCTATGCTGCATATGGCAAGCACAATGATCCTTCTATGCTTGTGCATAGGGGGCGCATCAGTCACGAACTCAGGTCAAGGCGAGATTCAGAAGCCAGGGGCAATTCAGCAACCAAAAGGGCAATGGCAAAAGCCGGGCGAGATTCAGAAGCCAAAGGGAACGTGGCAGAAGCCGGGCGAAATCGAGGTCCCTAGGGGCATCCAGGCGATCAGGACCCAGGACAGTCAGTGCGAGAAGCGCCTGGTGGTTGGGGCGGATACACTGTTCCAGTTCAACCGCGCCGACCTTGCGCCGGATGCTGAAGAGACGCTCACGGCGCTCGGTCCATTGATCGCCGAGGCTGGGAGCCATCCCATCGTCGTCGAGGGTCACACGGACGGAATCGGCTCCCAAGACTACAACCAGAGACTGAGCGAAAGAAGGGCTCAGACAGTGCGAACCTGGTTGTTGACTCACAACTACGTTTCCGCTGGCGCGGCAACTAAGGGCTACGGAAAGACGAGGCCGGCGGCGCCAAACGCGAACGCGGATGGCTCGGATAATCCAGAAGGGAGACGATTGAACCGGCGAGTCGAAGTCGCCATCGACACGTGCCACTAGGGTATGACCAAACAACCGAAGCAAATGATATCGCACAAGGCGGAGCAGTTCACCGAATCCGTGATCCGCGAAATGACGCGTCAGGCCGCGCTGCACGGCGCCATAAATCTATCGCAAGGCTTTCCGGATTTCGGCGCGCCCCAGGAGATCAAGCTGGCCGCGTGCGACGCGATCATGGCCGATATCAATCAGTACGCGATCACCTGGGGCGCCAAGAACTTTCGCAACGCGATCGCCGAAAAGGCCTCGTGGCATCTCGGGCTCGAAGTCGACCCGGAACGCGAGATAACTGTGACCTGTGGTTCGACCGAGGCGATGATCGCCGCCCTAATGGCGATCGTTAATCCAGGAGACGAGGTCATCGTCTTTGAGCCCTTCTATGAGAACTACGGGCCCGACGCAATCCTATCCGGCGCGACGCCGCGCTACGTGACGTTGCGGGCCCCCGACTGGTCCTTCGATCCCGACGAGTTAGCCGCCGCCTTCAACGATAATACGAAGGCCATCATTATCAACACGCCCAACAATCCGACCGGGAAGGTCTTTGGCCGGAAAGAACTGGAGACCATCGCCGGGCTCTGCCACAAGTGGAATGCGATCGCCATCACGGATGAGATCTACGAGCACATCTTGTTCAACGGCAAGGAGCACATCGCGATCGCCACTCTGGATGGCATGCGCGACCGAACCATCACGATCAACGGTTTGTCTAAGACGTATAGCGTTACCGGATGGCGCGTCGGCTACACGATAGGGCCGCCAGAGATCACCAACGCAATCCGCAAAGTGCATGATTTCCTCACCGTGGGGGCGGCGGCGCCGCTGCAGGAGGCGGGAGCCCTGGCGCTTCGGTTGCCCAGGTCATACTACGAAAAGCTCCAATCGGACTATGATGGGCGCCGTCAGCGCCTGCTGGCCGTTTTGAAGGAAGCCGGATTCCACTGTTTCGATCCGGACGGCGCCTACTACGTGATGACGGACATCAGCGCGTTCGGCTACAACGACGATGTCGAATTCGCGCGATTCCTGGTTAAAGACATTCGGGTAGCCGTCGTGCCCGGCAGCAGTTTCTATCATCGTCCGGAACGGGGGCGGTCGCAGGTGCGCTTCACGTTTTGCAAGAAGGATGAAACGCTGGCGGCCGCGGAAGAGCGCCTGCAAAAGCTGAAATCCCGCATCAAGTAAGCTGCGTGGCTCGCTCGCGAATCGGTTTTGTGCGGCGCCCCGTTGCTTTGATCACCGCGCCCGGCCCGGGAGTTATTTAAAAATAATCCTGTCGAATTTCTCGAAGGCCGCGGTATCTGATAGGATCACGCGGTCGCCTTCCTTGAGGCCCCCGAGAATCTCAATTTTGTCGATCGAAGCCCTGCCGAGCTTGACTTGCACCAGGGCGGCTCCCTTGCCGTCGTCATCTATCTTATACAGGCCCAACGTGCTTGCTGCCGGTCCGTGGACTGGTCGCGAAATATAAAGAACATCCTCGAGACGCTCCAATGTTATCGTACCGTCCACCGCCAGGTCCGGGCGGGCGTCTTTTGGCAGCGTTGCATCGGGAGCTACCTCGACGGTGACCACGCCGTTGCGGACGCTGGGATCGATTCGCGAGACCTTACCTGAGAAGATGCCGTTGCGCGTATCGATTGAGGCTTCCTGTGAAACGATGACCTCACGCGCTTGGCTTTCCGGAATTTTGATCTCGGCCTTCAATCCGGTCGAGCCGGCGCTCACGAGTCTGCCAAGTCCCCGAACCTGCCGGACCAGGGGCCCGCGTTTTACGGCATCAATCCAAACCGTGCTGCGGTCAATCTGGGGCGCTGTTGGGGAAGCGCCGGAGACCGCAATCGAGGCAAGGCTTGCCCCTGCTACAACGGCGACTATAGCGGAATGCACAAAACGAAGCGGACTCTTCATAGCGACTCCTCTCTTCAACCCAGCATAACAGGCACACCTTCTGAACTAAGCGCCCATCGAGGCAACCAGAATGCCACGGCGGAAGCGCCTCTTTTGCTCCAAGATGAGGCCTGAACGATTGTGCGATCCTGGTTTCGCGTGCCTTTCCTGGTTCGCATACGGCCGCTTGCGGGATTCTTGGCCCCTCCCCAGGCCACGGAACGCTCACTGCCGGGAGCCGCCGGAGAGCTAGTTAAGACCATTATTTACAGCGCTTAAGCTAATCTTGACTGTTTTAGTCATAATATACTTGACTTTTGCACTCAAGTATATAAAATGAAAGAGGGGAGGATGTGAAGATCCCGACCCAACGCGAGGGCTTGATCAGCGCCGAGGAGCCAAATGCAAATCTCGACGAAGGGAAAATATTCAGTGCGAGCGGTGCTGGACATCGCGCAGCACTCCAATGGCGCTCCGGTGCCGCTGGCGGCGATTTCGAAGCGCGAGGGTATTTCCCTGCTGTTCCTTGAGCAGCTTTTTCAACAGTTGCGTAAAGGAAACGTCGTCAACAGCATTCGGGGGCCGCACGGCGGGTATCTTTTGGCGCGCGATCCGGGTGACATCACCATCGGCGAGATTGTGCGGCTGATCGAGCCGCCGCTCTATGCCAGTTCGTGTTTCAGCCAGGATGAATCGGCGGAGAAGTGCCGCATCGCCGATACCTGTATAGGCGGCGCGATATGGAAGCAACTGGCTGAACATGTTGACAATTTCCTGGATTCGATCAGCTTAGCGGACCTGGCAAATCAGACGAAGCCAGAGGTAGTGTACGGGTTGCGAATGAAATCGAATAAACTCCTGGCTGATCGGTCGAAGCGGGTCGAGGCGGTGCAGGAGGCGGAAGCAGTTGAAGTGGCTTGATCGATTAGCGCGCCGGCAATTGGTGTTCGGGTTGCGCGATGGGAACTAACGAGGGGTTTGAAGGAGATCTATTATGGCGGTGAAGCTCCCGATTTATATGGACAATCATGCGACGACGGCGTGTGATCCGCGCGTGTTTGAAGCCATGCGGCCGTACTTCACGGAGGTTTTTGGCAACTCGGCCAGTCGCAATCATCAGTTCGGATGGGAGGCGGAAGAAGCCGTAGAAAACGGGCGCAAACAGGTAGCCAGCCTGATCGGGGCGACCTCGAAAGAGATCGTCTTCACCAGCGGCGCCACTGAATCTGACAATCTCGCCATCAAAGGCGTCGCCGATATGTACTACGAGCGCGGCGACCACATTATTACCCTGGTTACCGAGCACAAGGCCGTGCTAGACACCTGCAAGAAGCTGGAGAAGCGCGGCTTCAAGGTCACCTATCTGCCGGTCGGCAGCGACGGGCTGGTCTCGCCCGATGACATCAAGAACGCGATGACGGATAAGACGATTCTTGTCTCCGTTATGATCGCGAATAACGAGATCGGCGTCATTCAGCCGATAGCAGAGATCGGGAGGATCTGCCGGGAGCGCGGCGTCCTGTTCCACACGGATGCGACTCAGGGAGTCGGCAAGATACCCTTCAATGTCCACGAGTTGAACGTTGACCTTGCGTCGCTCTCGGGACATAAGATTTATGGTCCCAAGGGCGTTGGAGCGCTTTACGTGCGCCGCAAGAATCCAAGAGTGGTGGTCGTGCCTATGATGGACGGCGGCGGACACGAGCGCGGCATGCGCAGCGGCACGCTAAACGTGACCGGAATCGTCGGCCTGGGCAAGGCTTGCGAGATTGCCGGCGAGGAAATGTCAGCCGAGAATGAGCGCATGTTTACCCTGAAAGAGAGGCTGCGCACCGGGATTATGGATGAAATCCCCGACGTTTACATCAACGGGCATCCGACCGAGCGCCTTCCCGGCAACCTCAACATCTCCTTCGCCTACGTTGAAGGCGAATCATTGTTGATGGGAATAAACGACATCGCGGTCTCCTCGGGCTCTGCTTGCACCTCGGCGAGTTTGGAGCCGAGTTACGTGCTCAAGGCCCTTGGGGTCGGCGAGGAACTGGCGCACAGTTCGATTCGATTCGGACTGGGGCGTTTCAATACCGAAGAGGAAGTCGACTACACCGTCGGCCGCGTCAACGAGGCGGTGAACCGGCTGCGAGAGCTGTCGCCCCTCTGGGAGATGGTGCAAGAGGGTGTTGATCTTAGCAAGGTGCAGTGGGCGGGAGAATAATTCGAGTTCTGAGTTTTGAGTTCGTAGAAGAACGAAAGGAAAGCGAGATGGCATATTCCGATAAAGTAGTTGATCACTACAACAATCCGCGCAACGTAGGCAGCCTCGACAAGAAAGATCCGAACGTCGGGACTGGGCTGGTGGGCGCGCCGGAGTGCGGGGACGTGATGAAGCTGCAGATTAAGATCAACCCGGAGACGAACGTGATCGAGGACGCCAGGTTCAAGACGTTCGGCTGCGGCTCCGCGATTGCGAGCTCGAGCCTGGCGACAGAGTGGCTCAAGGGCCGTTCGGTTGACCAAGCGTTGGAGATCAAAAACACGCAGATCGTCAAGGAGTTGAATCTGCCTCCGGTGAAGATCCACTGCTCAGTGCTGGCCGAAGACGCGATCAAAGCGGCCGTGCGGGATTACCAGCAGAAACAAGGCGAGGGCGAGGCGAAGCAGGAAGAGGCCGCGATCAGCGCTTGAGGGATCTGCAGCCGGGCCGCGAATCACCGGGAAGAGTGAAGAGAAATGGCTATTGAATTGACACCCAGAGCGGTTGAAAAGGTTCGCGAGATCATGCGCGACCAAGGGATTTCCGAAGGCGGGCTGCGCGTCGGCGTCAAGGGCGGCGGTTGTTCGGGCCTGAGCTATAACCTCGCCATCGATACCGAAGAGCGCGCCGGAGACCAGGTCTTCGCGGTCGACGGGGTCAAGCTCTTTGTCGACACGAAGAGCTTCTTGTATCTGAACGGATCGACCCTGGATTACAAAGATCATGGGTTGATGCAGAGGGGTTTCGAATTCGTCAATCCAAACTCGTCTGGATCATGCGGCTGCGGCGAGTCGTTCGCGGTCTAAGCAGGCAGCCGCGAGGGCTGAGCCTGGCGCCGCGCCTTCTAATCTTGAGTCCGGCGAGGACTCATCGAACTCCGATTTGGAACCGATGATGGTTGAGCGCCGCGGCGACTCAACCATTTTTTGATGGCGGATACAGTTTAAGTCTAACCCTTGGCCGGGTTGTCGCGGGACGGCGCAAAGGCTGAGTTTGGACCGGCTGGCTTGAGGATTCGCGATGGTCGAGAGCGTAGCAACAACGGAGAGCAGGAGAGGCGCATGCGTTCACTGCGGAGACCCTTTGACGGGGGTTCACTTCTGCGCCGGCTGCGGCAAGATCCAGCCGTTGGCGCCGGGAACCGACTACTTCGCGTTTTTCGGTCTGCCAAGAAAGCTTGTCGTGAATGAGCCGGAACTTGAAAAGGCCTTCTATTCCTTGAGCCGGGAGTTTCATCCCGACTACTTCATGAGCGCGAGCGCAGCCGAGCGCAGCGCCAGCACTGAGCGGTCTTCGATGCTCAACGATGCGCACCGAACCTTGCGCAATCCGGTCGCCCGAGCGCAATACCTGCTCTCCCTGGAGGGCTATAAGGAAGCGGAAAAGAAGGCTCCTCCTGATTTGCTCGAGGAAGTGTTTGACCTCAATATGCAGATCGAGGAGATCAAAGGCGCGCGGAAAATGGGGGACGAGGAAGAGATCAGCGGCGCAAAGCGCGCGCTCGAAGAGGCGATGCAAGGATTGAACGAGCGCCTTGCAGGGATTGATCGACGCCTGTTCACCCTCGCTGGCGAGTGGGATGCCGTATTGGACCGCGGGCGGATCGAAGAGGAAAGGAGATCGACGCTTGATCGGATAAGCGAATTGTTATCGCATCGCTCATACATTCGAAATCTGGCGCAGGATATTAGGGAGGAGCTTTAGGCATGCCGGTCATTGAGCTGAGCATGAGCGGGCGGCCGAAATCCGGTCGCGTAGTTGGCATCGATCTCGGCACCACCAATAGTCTGGTCGCTTACATGAGCGAGACCGGGCCTGAGGTGATCCGCGACGAGAACGGCAATGCGCTCACGCCATCAATTGTCTACTACGATTCGGAAGAAAAGCGTCTGCTTGTCGGCGACGACGCGGGCGCGCGCCTGATTACCGAGCCGCGCAAGGCGATCTATTCGGTCAAGCGTTTCATGGGAAAAGGCAGCAAGGACGTTCAGGAGGACCTGAGCCTGACGCCATTCAAAATCGCTCCGGGGAGCGAACAGGTGGTCAAGTTTCAGATGGGGGATAGGGTCTTCACGCCCCCGGAAATCTCGGCATTTATATTGCGCGAGTTGAAAGAGCGGGCCTCGCGGTTTTTCGGCGAGGAAGTCACGCAGGCTGTCATCACCGTTCCAGCTTATTTCAATGATGCCCAACGCCAGGCGACGAAGGATGCCGGTCATCTGGCCGGGCTTGATGTCCTTCGTATTGTCAACGAGCCGACGGCGGCATCGCTCGCATATGGCATCGACAACCGGCAAGAAGCGATAATCGCCGTCTATGATCTGGGCGGTGGAACCTTCGACATCTCGATCTTGAAGCTCAAGGATGGGATCTTCGAGGTGATCGCAACCAACGGCGACACCCATCTGGGCGGTGACGACATCGACAACGGCCTGATCGCCCTGGTGCTGGGCGAAATCCAGAACCGCGCGGGCAAACAGATCGCGCACGATCCGGCTGTGTTCCAAGAGGCGCGCAAGGCGGTAATACACGCGAAGCACGAGCTTTCTGAGAAGGATAGCGCTGTCATAACGATCCCGCTCGACCCGGCAAACGGCGGAGAGTATCGGCGCGAGATAACACGTGGAGAGTTCGATTCGCTCATTCGCGACCTGGTGGAGCGCACGCTCGGCCCCTGCAAGCAAGCTTTGAAGGATGCCGATCTCGCGCCGGAGCGCATCGACGAAGTCGTGATGGTCGGGGGATCCAGCCGCATCCCGCTGGTGCGGCGGAGCGTCGAAGAGGTCTTCAAACGCAAACCTCACATCGAGCTCAATCCAGACGAAGTCGTGGCGCTTGGGGCCGCGATACAGGCGGACGTGCTCGGAGGCGGGCGCAGAGACCTGCTGCTGCTGGATGTGACTCCGCTTAGTCTCGGCATCGAGACCATGGGCGGCGTGGTGGCGAAGATCATAAACCGGAACTCGACCATTCCCGCGTCCGCGGCGGAGATTTTCACGACCTGGGTCGACAACCAGACCGGGATCGATATTCACGTGCTCCAGGGCGAACGCGAGTTGGCTCAGGATTGCCGGAGCCTGGCGAAATTCACGCTTAAGGGCATCGCGCCACAACCGGCCGGCCTTCCGCGCATCGAAGTCAGATTCCTGATCGATGCCAACGGCATCCTTACCGTCAGCGCGCGTGATCAGCGCACGGGGCAAGAGCAGTGGATCGAAGTGAAGCCGTCGTACGGTCTGAGCGACGAACAGATCGAGCGCATGCTCATGGATTCAATGGAGTTCGCCCAAGAGGATTTGCGCCGGCGCCAGTTGATCGAAGCCCGCAACGAAGCGGAGACCGTCATGCGCGCCACGGAGAAGGCGCTGGCGGGCGGCCAGCAAGAGCTGATCGGCGAGGAGGAGCGCGACGCCATCCGGCGAGCGCTGGAGGACCTGCGCCAGGCTCTACGCGGGGACGACCATCGAGCGGTGCGCGAAAAGATCACGCACCTTGATGAGGCGTCGCATCACTTCGCGGAGATAATGATGAACACGACCGTGCTTGCGGCGCTCAAGGACCGCAAAGCATCTGAAGTTGCGGAGGGGTAAAAATGGAATCGCAAGAGGCAACACGCGGAGCGGGCGCCGCAAGCGTCGCGCTGGATAACGAGCAACCCGCAACGCAGAGAAAGCTATATCAGGTGACGTTTCTGCGTGCGGGGGAAGATCCGGTCACCGTCCAATATGAGCCGGGATTGACGCCCTATCATGAACACGGCAGAGAAGGGTCGCTCTTGGATATCGCCATCAATTGCGGCATCCACCTGCAACACGCTTGCGGCGGCAACTGCGCCTGCACGACCTGTCATGTCATCGTCAAACAGGGTGAAGAGAACCTTTCTGAGATGGAAGAGGACGAGGAAGACCGCCTGTACATGGCTGACGGATTGACGCTGCATTCTCGTCTGGGCTGCCAGAGCGTAGTCCAGGGCGACGTCACCGTGGAAATGGTTGAGTGATACTGGTTCGAGGAGGGCAAATGGCGGAACTGAATTGGACGGACACCGAAGAAATCGCGCTGCGGTTGATGGAGGCGCATCCCGACGTCG
>Ga0207156_10209_pt2 | contig 13002 bp, 14 predicted proteins | sample Alteio_BWMinHeat_24_FD_153514 | JGI IMG/M metagenome (GOLD analysis project Ga0207156, IMG submission 153514) | Enriched cells from forest soil in Barre Woods Harvard Forest LTER site, Petersham, Massachusetts, United States -... | ecosystem: Environmental > Terrestrial > Soil > Temperate forest >...
CTCGTAGGCCTTGTCATCGCATATTCACCACTAATGGCAAAAACAGAGAGCATCGCAAAAAAGATGAATAATTTTTCTTTAGAACTGAGAGTCATCCTCATGCATTCTCAAGGAAATGGACTAGCTCTAAATCATGTTCAGGAGCGATATAGACCCAATTGGCTTTTTTAGAGGGAACTTTAAGAAGAAGATCAGAACAATCGCGCGCCTTTTGGATGATTACATGACGACGAGAAACTGGGAAACTTAACCTTTCACATAACAACTCAGCTGTACTAAATTCCCAATCTATTTCTGCATCAGAGAGCTTGTTCTTAGCCTTGAATTCTTTTAAATCTTTTTCAGTGATATGTTCCGGTAGAGCAATAGCTCGAAAACGATGCTGGCGGAAAATCACACACTGAGCATCAGCATGTCCAGGCAGTTTAGGATTTTTTGCCGCTTTATTCAGAGCCGAAATCACATCCGTATCGCTCAAAGAGAGAAAATCGTCCACTTCGTCTAATTTCTTGGAATAATTAGCCAACATATAGCGTCGTAAATGGAAGTTGTAGGCTTTGACAGAAGAGTATTGATAAATACGCCGATGCATAAAATGACGAGCCAAAAGAAGTGCTTCACAAGACTCAAGCCCATTTTCATCAATTCCAAGCTGTAATTCATCTGATCCTCGATCAACACTCGGCAAAATCCGGAGGCTCTCTATCAATTGATGATAATCAAAAAGGCCGTACACGACTCCTGTAGTTTTCGCATCGCGTAAAAGATAATCGATCCGATCAGCCCCAAAAAAATCGCCCGTAATCACCTCAGAAACAATCCGTTCCCAGGCTGTAAATCCTTGACCTGTAATCGCCTTCCATTTTGCCTCGCCGACCGAGATTTTTTTAATATCTTCAACAACGTTCCGTTCAGTCACATCTTCGAGATACGCTGGAGATGCACGTAACTTATCCCAAACAGGGGTAAGATAAGAACTTTCGATGATTTTTAAAGTCCAAAATTCGTGGCCTAAAGCACCCAGTAAATCTTTTTCAGCTACATGAGAAAAAGGTAAGTGGCCAAGATCATGACAAAGAGCTGCCATTCGAAGAACTCTTCGCCAATAAAGAAAGTCGGCAGAGCCCTTACGAGGCACAAAATGAAACACATCTGGACGCACTGATTTGCAAATTTTTTCAAACATCAAAGTCGCAAGAGCCATCACTCCCAAGGAGTGCTCAAACCGGGTATGAGTAGCTCCAGGGTAGACAAGGTAGGCAATTCCAAGCTGGTGAATATAGTGAAGGCGTTGGAAAGGTAAGGAATCGATGAGCTCTTTTTCAAACTCATCAAATCGAATAAAACCGTGAACGGAATCGTAAATTTTTTTATCAGCGTATAGGAAATCTTTTACCATAAGGCCCTCTTAGGGCCTATTATCACTTATGCGCCCATTCTGGGCAATCAGTCTGGTCTTGGCTTGCTCTCCTGAATGTAAGTGGCGGTGACTTGAACAAACTCAGCTTTGCGCTGTAACTCTTTAAGATTACGGGCTCCGCCATAAGTCATGCCGCTCCGAACACCTCCTAAAAGGAGGGTGAGCAGTTCTTCTGCACTGCCCGAAACAGGGCCCCAAAAATCGATCCCTTCGGCAACTGTTTTGGCTTTTAAACCCCCATAAAATTCATTTTGAAAATCAGCTGACGCTTGACCGCGGAATTTTGCCTCATAACCAGAAGGGTATTTTTTGCTTTTGCGCTTGGGAGCTGCTGATTCAAGGGTTTGGCCAAACAATTTTCCAACCATGACGGTGCTAGCCCCTGCAGCCAAAGCTAAAACGACATCGCGACTCGTTCGAATGCCTCCATCGGCAATTAAAGGAACCCGGAGTTTGTCTGCAATGCGAGCACAATCTTGTACTGCTGTGAACTGAGGGACTCCAAATCCTGTGACCATACGGGTTGTGCATGCAGCGCCAGGGCCCACACCCACTTTAACTGCATCTGCACCGGCATTGACCAAGTCGTGATAGGCCATTGGCGTGCAAACATTGCCTGCAATCACCTCTTTGCCAGGATGAGACTTTTTGAGCTCTTCGATATGGCTAAACATCCGATCCGAATGTCCATGTGCTACATCAATGCAAACACCGATTGCTCCAAGATCAAGAAGTTCTCGAGTCTCTTCCAACTTATGAATTCCACATGAGATGAAAGTCTTGTCTTTAAATTTTTTGACCCATTTTTTTTGTTCTTGAAACGGTGTAAATCGGTGAAAAATGGGAATGGATCCTTGAGCAATTAAGATCTCAGCAAGTTCTTGACTAATGACTGTATCCATATTAGCTGCAATAATCGGAATACCGACCTTTAGCTTTTTGGTTAACCAACTCTCTAAAGAAGGTTCAGTTCGAGAAGGGATATTATTGAACTGGGGTACAAGGGCAACATCGTCGTATGTTAAGGCATGTCTCATAATACTACACTCGCTTTGGTTTTGTGAATTTGGACTGGCTGCGACTTCGCCAAATCGATCCTCTTCCTCGCCCTTCCCACTTGGGGAAGGGCTCGTCATTCGGAACGCGGAGCTTCGATTTGGCTTGGTCTCGCTTGAGTCCAAATTCACAAAACCCAAGCGAGCGCAGTATAGAAAATATCCTATGCTAAATGAATTCTCTTAAGGTATCATGTTCTTCAATGATATCGGTTTGCATACTTACAAAAAACTCTTGCTTAACATTACGCGCTACTCTCGATTCGTTGCAATCCTTTTCCGAAGTGATTATTTTGGACACAGGATCAACTGATGAGACCATTGCAATTGCAAAAGAGTATCCAAATGTAACGGTTCATTTCTCCCCTTTTATTGGGTTTGGTCCGTTGCGCAATTACGTATCAAAACTTGCCAGCCACGATTGGATTTTATCAATAGACAGCGACGAGATTCTCTCTTCAACACTCATTCAAGAATTAAACAATTTATCTCTCGATCCAAACGTAACCTACTCAATCCCGCGGCACAATTATTATAATGGGAAAAGAATACGGGGTTGCGGATGGGATAAAGAGCAGATCCCCCGTCTTTACTACCGGCCAAAGATCTGTTTTTCTAACGTGCAAGTCCATGAAGCAGTCCTGGCGCAACAGACACAAAAATTATGCTCTCCTCTGCTTCATACTCCCTATAGATCGACAACCGATTTTCTGGCTAAAATGCAACATTATACAACGCTTTTTGCAGAGCAATATCAGGGGAAAAGAGGCTCCTCTTTTGGCAAAGCACTTGCTCATGGATTCTATGCATTTTTCCGAAGCTATTTTTTAAAGCGGGGCATTTTTTGCGGAGCCGAAGGATTTACGATTTCTCTCTATAACGCCAATACCGCTTTCTATAAGTACCTCAAGCTTGCCGAAAAATACAAATAAATCATCACCCTTATTCCTTTACATAATTTCTCGACTTATTTAAGATGCCTGCCTCTATAACGAGAAAATATTATGACAAGCAGCGTATCATCAGAAGAAAATTTCGATTTTGAGAAAATGTATTTCACAGAAACATCTCTTAGCCTACCACAACAGGATGTAAATCCTTGGGAACTTTCGCAGGAAAGTTTTCCTGAAAGAGTAAAACTAATTGAGGAACAAGGCAATACTAGTTCGTATTTAGTAGATACCCTAGTCAAGGTTAAAGGACCCAATGATGCTATGAGATCGGCTGCAATAAAACACTGGGAATCTGAAAAAAATCGGGCGAGTTTTTGGAGAAGCCTTTCGCCTCTGTTGTTCGTGAGCTCTGGCGTTTTTTGTTCGTTTCTTGGTGTAGTAGTAGTAGGATCGCCATTGTTTGCAGCCATTGCCGTACTCACAAGCTCAATTGCTATCATTGTACTGGAAATCAAGAACGAAGGAAGAATAGAAAAGGCTAACGAAGAACTCCTCCAATGGAATGTTCATCCTGCCCAACCAATCGCCGATGCACGTTCTGGGGCCTATGTGAGCGGTTTTTTTCCTGCCATGAATTTTGATTTAAAGGGAAGGTTCGATACCATTTCTCCTCAGAACGTTCTTCATCCAAGCGAACTAACCTGGCTTTATGAACAAGACCTTGTCCGTATGAGAAATGAGATTACGATCAAAATGGAAAGGCAGTACATTTCATGTAGCGATAAGGCAAAATGGGTCGAACAATTTGTGGCTCAGAACCTTCTTTCTTTTAAAGCAATTGCTTATGCCTATGAGCCTGAGAATCTCAAGAGGCTCATTTTAGAACCTTGGGCGCTTTCTTTTGACGCCTACAGACAAGATGTTTTAACAGTGCAAAATGAGTTTCAAGCAAAATCGAATGAAATTCGAAATCAAGCTAAAGTAGAGATTAACCGACTCGAAAAACTAAGGGATTTAGCTTTAAATTTACCTCGTGCAGAAAAAAAAGCAAGAGATGATGAGGCTCGATACAAATACCGAAAAGATTATACGAATAAATGGCAAGCGCTGGAAAACAACAAAGCCATTTATTCGGCCACAGTAGCGCCGATCAAGCTTTATTATAACGAATGGATAGCAGGAGTAGAAAGGTGGGAATCAAGTTATCTATCACAGCTTCGGCTAGAAAAGGATGAGGCTTTATCCTATTATTTTGAGCCTGCAATTAATCTGTTTTCTGCTGCATTCAATAGTTGGCAAAATCAGACGAAAGAAGACGTGGTGATCTACCAGAGTAGAAACCATCCATTTCCAGACTTAATGCCGCTCCCAACCGCTCCCCCAAAAGACTGGTGAGTCAAGGGATTGGCGTGCGTATAATGGAAAGTTTATTCGAGTGAGGGTTGGATGAATTCTTTAGCCCCTTCTATGGCTTGTCACCTTAATTGAAGGAAATCGCCGTGCCATTTCTTCTTGAACTAAGTTTAAAAGATGTTCTGTGGTTTTTTTACTGATTTTCACATCTTTTTCAGTTTCCTGAAAATAATTGATTTGTTCCACTTCTGGGAATTGGAAAAACTTTGTTCCTTGTACTTGTTTTAAAAGAAAAGGTCGTTGCTCTTGAGTCACCTGCTTTCCTACCGAAAGATTTGGGAGAGAGATGGATCTGAAATCGAATCTAGAAAGTCTTAATGCTGTGTTTTGAGACATCTTACCCAAAATAATGCTTGCTTCCGCCGTTCTTTCAAAAACGGATATCTGTACCTGACCAAGTGCTTCCCTATGGAAAACTACATGCTGAAATGCAAATAGAGGAGCTTCATCTTTCTGCGTAAATGATAACGTAACGTTTTTTGATGCAGATGTTGATAGCATAATAACTCCTATTTCAAATAGACGCGAAAAATTCTGGCATATCTGAATATTTATTACAAGCGCCCCAATTCACGAAATACTGTTATAGTGTATTAAATGACTCCTCATTCTGTATTATTTTTTATGACGAGAGACTGCCCTTTTCTTCTTAGCTGGCTTGATTGGAACAAGCTCATATCGATATGGAGGTTTTACTTCCACGATCTTGCCATTGCGAGAAAATACAAGAGCTGTCCCCGTACGAACGGCTGTTTCGAAAGCTCGTTGAAAACTTCTCTCATGAGCTTCTAATATTAATTCGCTTAAATCATTGCTCATTGGCGATCTCCTGAATTTTTTTCCAAATATCTCTATCTATGACATCTAGAGGTTTATTCTTATTTTTTCTAGCAATCAATCTTTTTGAAGACTTTTCAGAAGAGTTATCCATAATCAAAGCTTCATCTACCAAAGGTAAATAATGAGTCAGAAGATTTTTAATGCCTAAATAATAGCGTCTTATAACAGATTCTTCAGGTTTTGCCAACCAAAGGAATGTGAGACTAACCTCATATCCTTTAGCCTTGGCAGATTTCAAATGCCTTACATAGTTGGTGCCTGATGCAGTTGTTTCAAATGCAAAGCTCTTTTCAGTATCCAAAAGATCTTTTAACCGCTGAATCATCAGCTTGCTAGCAGTTAATGCCATACTTTCTGGGATGTTTTGGAGCCAGCCCTCTAGCAATTTCATCAGCATTGATAAATTCGTAAAGCATCGAACAACTTTGAATGAGTTCCAAAGTCATTGTCGTTTTACCCGCACCATTAGGACCGGCGATCATAAGTATTCTCTTAGACATATCCTTCTACCGTGCTAATCGATTGATGGATTCTTCTGTGAGCCTGAATACAGTCCAATCAGACATAGGCATTGCGCCAATTTTCTTATAAAAGTTGATTGCTCGTTCATTCCAATCGAGCACCCACCATTCAACGCGTCCACAATTTCTTGTTTTAGCTAATCTACAGACCTCTTTTAAAATCAACTCTCCATAGCCTTTTCCTCGATATTCTTGACGGATATACAAATCTTCGATGTAAATGCCTTTCCTTCCTAAAAAAGTGGAAAAATTATGAAAGAATAGAACAAATCCGACCGGTTGTTTATTTTCTTCAGCTATTAATACTTCCGGCCCTTTGGGATCGGAAAAAAGACTATGCTGAAGAGTTAATTCATCAGTCACTACTTGATCCAAAAGCTGCTCAAAATCAGCAAGTTCTCGAATCATCTGTAAAATGAGAGAAGTGTCTTCTAGACAGGCATGGCGAGTTTTAAAAGAAACAGCCATTAGAACAATCCCCCACCATTTGGAATTTTGATTTTTGGTTCAAGAAGAACAACCTGATACCTTGTTTTGTTTCCGTAATTTTATCCTTTTTTGAGCACTGCTATTAATTCCAAATATTGATCAGCGTCTTTCTGGCTTCTAAAAATACGGAAATCAAGAGAGGGATATTTTTTAACGAGTTCTTCAATTCTTTCCCTTTTCTCTAAATATCCCTAAAGGCGTTAACCCGAATGAAATAGAAAATTGTATCAGAGGAAGCTCAGCCTGGGAAGAAAAAACCTTATAGGAGCTCACTGTGGTGCTAGTGTGGTGTGAAAGATTTTACCCTTCAGCCGGATTCCGAGCTTCCCGCCGGTTCGCACCCTGCATGGTGCTTCACTTCGAATCACGTACAAAAGCCAAGCAGTTGGCTTTTTCTACCTTCATTTTTGAAAGAAAATGACGGTAGCCGGATTCGAACCAGCGACAAGTGGATTATGATTCCACTGCTCTAACCAACTGAGCTATACCGCCAAGAATAAGAACTGTTGATAAATTAGCGGGGGTAGGACTCGAACCTACGGCCTTTGGGTTATGAGCCCAACGAGCTAACCACTGCTCCACCCCGCGATAAAGAAAGTAGAAGCTTACCACTTCAAACGATTTATTCCCAATACTTTTTTCTTTTTCCTGAAATACAATGATCTAGCCCAAGTTTAGCCTAAAAACGGCGATTGCTTCTGGTCTTGCACATCTTCAAGTGCAGTACATTCTCGATCGACAATGGCTGTCACACTCAAATCAGACCAGACATTCAAAGCAGTCTCTTCCATATCAATCAGCGCATAGAATGGAAGGATCAGCCCCATCATCGTCAACGGAACATCCATACTCATCAAAAACGCACTGCTTAAAAAGAAGCATCCCATGGGAACTCCAGCATTTCCAACAGCTGCAAGCACTGCCATAAATACCCAGAAAACTAAATCCAAAGGAGAAAAGATATGTCCATTGACACCCGCAACAAAGAGCACTGTCGTTAAAATAAACGCTGCACAGCCATTCATGTTAATGACCGTGCAAAGAGGTAAAGCAAAATGCGCTACTTCAGAGCAAACCCCTAATTCCTCTTTTGCAACTTTTAGACTAACCGGAAGCGTTGCATTGGAAGATTTCGTAAAAAAAGCCACCAAAAGGGCTTTAAATCCCCCTTTCGCTATACGCAAGGGGGAAAGGCCTCTTGCTTTCAAAAGAAGCGGAATGACTACAGTCCCCTGGACTAAATTCGCTAAGACTACAGCACCCAAATACTTCCATAAACCGACCACTTCAGAGCTTTGTTCTTGGATTTCTTTCACAAGCAAAGCAATAAATGCCCAAATTGCAATCGGCATGACGAGACCTACTATTTCAGCTATCTTTAAAAATAATTGAAACAAGGCAGAAAAGCCTTTCTGAAGAGTCTGCCGTTGTTCTTCAGGAAGAAGGTGGGCCGTAATTCCAAACAAAAATCCAAGAAATGCGATCGAAATGACCTTGTTCTCTAAAAATGCTTTGAAAATGTTAGAAGGAACGATATCTACTAAAAAATGAAGATAAGAATGCTGTTCGACACTCGGAAGAGTTCCTCCTACTTTTTGAATAGCCGAGACAGGATCTAAAGCTAGAAAACAGCCTAAAGCAACAACTGCTGCCAAACCTGTGGTTAAAAAAGTATAGGTAATCACCTTTCTACCCAGCCTCTTCATTTGTTCAAACCCACGCATGTTAATGAGCGTCGAAAAGATAGCCAATAAAACAATAGGACCAGCAATCATTGAGAGGTAATTGATAAACAGTGTAGAGATCACCTCGGCTGTTGTTATCAAAATTTTTTGGTTAGAAAACCCTGTTCCGATTCCAAGTAAAATCGAGATCAATAAAATAAGATACGAACGTGCAAATTTTCTCATAAAACCTTAGAGGGTGGATAAAGAATATTCAAAGTTTTCAAAGTCGAGCCCCGATTGCTCTCAACAACATTTAAAGCGGCAGATTTCATCCTTTTTTCTTGAACTGGATCTTGAAAAAAAGCTTCCACTTTTTGATTCAACTCTTCAAGAGACACTCGCATTCCAGCACCTGCATCAATGACTCTTCTTGCAAATTCATTTTGCCCTTGAGTATAGGGTCCAAAAATCACCGGAGTTCCATAAAGACACGGCTCTAAAACATTGTGCCCTCCAATATGGTCCACGTAGCTTCCCCCCAAAATGCTTAATCTACTATGCGCATAACAAATCGGCAGCTGGCCCATCGCATCAACAAGCAACACTCTTCCCCTGTTTTCTACATCAAACGTAGTCCATCTAGAAAAAGGGATGTTTTTCTTTGCAAGGAGCCCTGCTACTGACTCAAAACGCTCCGGGTGACGAGGAGCTAAAAATGATAAACCAATTCCCCTCTTTTAATGCATCGATGAGCCACTCTTCTTCAGGAGCATGAGTACAGCTAATCGTAATGACAGGCTCCGGTAGATTGAGGATTCGATTTACAGCTTGAGGAAGAAGATCTAATTTGAGATTGCCCGTGATATGAAGACGACTTAAGTTTGCTACAAGTGGTTTAAACCGTTCAAAATGATCTTCATTTTGAACGCCTAGAGAATCAAAGCAGGAAAATAATTTCCTGGAAAATCTGATAAACATCTGAAAGCGACGCGCAGATCGAGCAGACATTTTACCGCTCACAAGAAAAACTTCAGTCCCGCTTTTTTTCAGCTCTTTTAGCAGGTTATACCAAAAATCACTCTCCACTAAAATGAACTTTTTTGGACGTAATTGCTTGATCCACCGTTTGACTACCCAAGTGAGATCGATCGGCAAATAAGCAAATGCATCAGCCTCACTCAAAGAGCGTTTTGCTTCAGCTTGGCCTGTTGCTGAAGTTGTCGTAATCAAAAAAAATGCATCTTTTTCTTTTTTTTTCAGCTCTTTAAATAAAGGCTGAGCCGATTTGACTTCCCCAACTGAAACAGCGTGGATCCAGATAACAGGTTTATCTGCTTTGGGAATCTGTATCCCTAATCTTTGCAAAAAACCAGGATGTCTTTTTCCCTTAAGGAGTCGATCTAAAAGAAGTTTTGGCCCGATAAGAAGTAAGTAAATCAGCACCAAAACATTCATTTAATAACAATGTTTAGTAGCTTGTTTGGGACAAAAACCGTCTTAAGAACTTCTCCGACCAGATGTTTTTCCATTTCAGGTTTTTGCCGCACTAAAATCATCAGCTCTTCTTCTGTCTTGTCTTTCGGGAGTTCAAATCGACCTCGCAGCTTCCCATTGACTTGGACAACATAAACAGCTGTATCATCCACAAGATATTGAGGGTCTACAAGAGGAATTGAAGCCGTTGTCAAAGAAACCTTTTCTCCTAGCTGCTGCCAAAGCTCTTCAGCAATATGAGGAGCAAAAGGATAAAGCATCTGCACAGCCATCTTTAAGCAATTTCTCGGATAAGCATCGAGGGGAATAAATGCATTGAGAAATTCCATCATCTTAGAAATGGCTGTATTGAACTGCATAGTCTCAATATCTTTTGTCACACCATCTACCAAACGATGAGCCAATTTCAAAGCTTCTAGATTCGTCTCATCTGTAACCTTATCAGAAAAACCAAGATCATAAAAACGGTTCAGAAAACGACGACATCCATTGACCGCGTCAGTGCTCCAGAATTTCTCCCTTTCAAAAGGGCCCATAAACATCTCATAGAGTCTTAAAGCATCAGCTCCATACTCTTGGATAATTTCATCAGGAGAAATCCCATTGAGCTTAGACTTAGACATTTTCTCCATCTGAGAAATCAACTCTTCACCCGTTTTTTTAGAGAAGAACTGGCCTTGTTTTTCGCTCACCTCATCAGGAGATACATAACCACCTTGGGCCATCTTGTAAGAGCGGGCCGTCACAAGTCCTTGGTTCCGCAGCGTCATAAAAGGCTCAGATGTGTGAACTAAGCCGCAATCAAAAAGGACTTTATGCCAAAATCTAGCATAGAGAAGATGCAAAACCGCATGTTCAACGCCGCCAACGTATAGGTCGACCGGCATCCAGTATTTCTCTGCCTTCAGGCTCCATGCAGCATCTCTATTTTGAGGATCGCAAAAACGTAAATAATACCAGCAAGAGCCAGCCCATTGCGGCATTGTATTGGTTTCACGCAATGCTTTTCTTCCCGTTTTTTGATCGGTGATTTCAACCCAATCTTGTACTTTAGCTAAAGGACTCTGCCCCGTTCCTGCAGGCTTATAGTCATCAAGCTGAGGGGGCATAAGGGGCAATTCATCAAGTTCAAGAGATCTCATTGAGCCATCAGCAAAGTGAAGGATCGGAATTGGTTCTCCCCAATAACGTTGACGAGAAAAAAGCCAGTCACGAAGCTTATATTGAACCGTTCTTTTTCCCTTGGACTGTGTTTCGAGCCATTCGATGATTTTTTCTTTGGCCGGCTCCATTTTTAGACCATTAATGATTGGGCTGTTGATCAGTACCCCTTCTTTCGTCCAACAGAGCGTCCCTCGCAACACTCCTTCTCTTACATCACTAGGAGTCACCATACTCTCAAGATCTAAAAGGGTTAAATCAGGATCGTATACTGATTTAATAGGGAGTTTGTAAAGAGTAGCAAATTCAAAATCCCGCTCATCATGAGCAGGCACTGCCATGACAGCTCCTGTCCCATAACCCATCAGCACATAATCTGCTATCCAAATAGGGATTTTTTCTCCCGTAATCGGATGAAATGCATATGTTCCAGTCCAAACGCCCGTTTTTTCTTTGGCAAGATCTGTTCGTTCTAAATCGTTTTTGGCAGAGGTTAAATGTCGATATTCAGCAACCTCTTCTTGCTTACTTGGAGTTGTGATTTTATCAACTAAAGGATGTTCAGGCGCCAATACCATATAGGTGACACCATACAAAGTGTCAGGACGCGTTGTAAAAACAATCATCGGCTCTGAGCTACACTCTTCGACAAAGGTAATGAGCGCTCCGGAACTCCTACCGATCCAATTCGACTGCAGCTTTTTCAAATGATCGGGCCAATCAAGTAGATCAAGATCAGCAAGCAAGCGATCCGCATAAGCTGTAATTTTTAAAACCCACTGTTTTAAAGGACGTCTCTCTACAGGGTATCCCCCTTCTTTAGACTTCCCGTTTTCCACTTCTTCATTGGCTAAAACAGTACCGAGTGAAGGACAATAATTGACGTTGATTTCCGCTTCATAGGCAAGTCCTTTTTCAAATAGCTTAGTGAAAATCCACTGCGTCCATTTGTAATAAGAAGGATCGCTCGTAGCTATTTCTCGATCCCAATCATAGCTAAGCCCTAAAGATTCAAGCTGACGACGATAGGTTTCAATGTTCACTTTCGTTGTAACTGCTGGATGAGTCCCTGTTCGAATGGCAAATTGCTCTGCAGGAAGACCAAAACTGTCCCATCCCATCGGATGTAAAACATTGAACCCTTTTTGTCTTTTGTAGCGAGAAAGAATGTCTGTCCCAGTATAGCCTGTTACATGACCTACGTGAAGGCCTGCGCCTGACGGGTAGGGAAACATGTCGAGGATGTAGTACTTTGGCTTGGATTGATCGATGTCAGACTTAAAAGTCTTTTTTTCTTTCCAGAATTTTTGCCACTTTTTCTCTATGGCATTTGGGTCGTATTTGGGTTTCATGCTTAAAGATTGTAAGAGATCTAATTAAAACGGTCAACATACCATTTTCCATTAGGAAGCGTGAGGCCAATGCTTAAGCCTAACTCTTGATTTGCACGGCTTGAAAAAACGGCTCTACATGCATCTCGAGTCAAGCGCAATAGACTTGCGAAGACAGGTCCTACAGTAGAACGGATTCGCTCTTTGAATGTGTCTTTGTGATAAAAATCGGCGTTTTTTTCCTCTTCAGAAATACCGCCTTCGATTCCATAATACCTACTCCCCTTCTTTCCCCAAACAGTTGTATGAGGATTGTCTTTTCCATTGGTTGGGGAATGAAATCTCACATAACGAACATTATCCGATTTATGCCCAAGATGTACTTGTCCCACTTTGCACCATGTGTCTTGATCAGTCTTAAACACATGTAATTTAACAGGACTCTTCTTCTCTTCAAATTTTTTGGCTTCCTCTTCCGGTATTCCTGGACCTGCAAATAAATAAGCATCTTCAAAATCATCGCCATTCGCAAGATGATACTGAAGTAGAGTCGCACCCAAACTATGCCCTCCTCCAATACTTGGCTTAATGATTCCTGCTTGGTCGAAATATTTTTTGATGTCATATTTCAGCCCAGATTGATAAGCTTTGATTCCTAGCTGCGCATCCAAGTCAGTCGCACCCGAAGAAATCCCATCAATTTCGCTATTTCTAAGAG
>Ga0207156_10239_pt1 | contig 12997 bp, 10 predicted proteins | sample Alteio_BWMinHeat_24_FD_153514 | JGI IMG/M metagenome (GOLD analysis project Ga0207156, IMG submission 153514) | Enriched cells from forest soil in Barre Woods Harvard Forest LTER site, Petersham, Massachusetts, United States -... | ecosystem: Environmental > Terrestrial > Soil > Temperate forest >...
AGAGCGGGGCTGGAATCAGGCGGTGCGGAGGGCGCAGAAAGATAGTGGGCGGCTTCGGTCATGGAGGGATTCTCCGTGGGCGGATTGTGGCTACTGTTCTTATTGTGCGCGGGGCAAGGGCAATCATCTGCAAGGCAGGTTTTTCCCTTCGTGTCAATGCGGATGGGCGAGTCTGGTGGAATCCCAGGTCCCAGAAGCGGGACCTGGGCCACCCGGCGGCCTTAGGGGCTTCGTGTCGATGCGGTTATACGGTAACTTCTGGTTGGGCCACAAACCAGGTGGAATTCTGCTCTGGACCTTTGGGGTTTTGAGAACGGTTCGATTTACCTGGGCACCTCTTCCAAAATTCGGAGTACGGCTCTGACGCTGTCTCTCAGGGAAAGGTGTGTGGTATCCAAGATCTGCCAACCAGCCTCGACAGCTTCCTGATGCAGATACCGGCTCCAGTCCATCATGCTTTCGTCCGCAAGCTCCGGCTGAAGTCTGTCTTGAGTCAAGCGGCGACTTCGGGTGGAGTCATCACATTCGACACAGACAATATGCGCATTCTCGATCCCAGAAGTGGCGAGCGCCTCTTGGATGAACGCAATTCGCATCTGTCCCTCGAACAGAACGGTTTGGCCCGCGGCAACGAGGGGCGCGATTCGTTCCAACCATTGGAGAGTCATGGCTCGCTGCCAGGCGCCCCCAGGTTGATCGCCAGTTCCAAACGTGGCCATGACCGCTGCGGAAGGTACCCCGATTGTGTCAAAACGGAAAACGGTGATCGAAGGATGATGCAGTTCGATTGTTTTGGCGATTGCCGTTTTTCCGGAACCCGATGCCCCCGTCATGATCACCAGTCCCACTACGTTATCCCCTTCTCAAAACCCTTACCTTCAGAATCCTATGTAGATGCGACCAGCGTCTGATAGTGAAAGAGCTGGGTTACCTGGGACCCGCGATTCGGGATCACGAGCACTTTTCGGGTGCGGCTCAAGTCGAGCAGTGGACCGTCAACCCGAAAATAGCTCCGGAAACGGCATATTTCCGAGTAGTCCACGTCGCCCAGAACCCCGTCAATGAGGGCGCTGCATGTTTTATCAACAACGGCAGTGCTACTCGGTACGTGAGCCGCTTCTGCTCCGACGTTTCGCCCACCATAGGCACGCACCCGTAATTGCCTGCAAGGGTAGCGTCAGAGAAGCAAGTGCAGCCAATAGTCGTCCAGTGCCACCGCCAATTGCACCTGTATGGAGGGCGCGATTCAGAGCCACAACTCGCTGTGCCGAATTGCTACGCGTACTTACAACGTCAAGGGTATTGCCCGAAGATTGATCGATCAGAACGACGCTGCCTCCGTTGTCTGAGTGATCTTCCGGGAAGCGCATCTTTACCAGATAAACTGCTCGCGGCTCAAGAGGGATGGAAACCCAGAGTATCGACGCTCCAGGTAACGCGTTCCGCGCAACAGAACACGCGAGATCAGCGGAGATGGGTTGGACCCCGGTCTTCGGCTGGGAAGCGACGGGTCGCCACACCGGTTTGCTTTGAGTCATCGCAATAGTCACGGGCACCGTCCATCGTTCAAACGCCATATACGCACCTGTGGCGACAAAACCCAACATGAAAAGTGAGGAAAAGAACCCAAGGGAGTTGTGAAGATCGAATGAGAGGCGCCGAAAACCAGCAGAAGATTTGATTTCGATCCGCTTCAGCGGCCACCACAGATACAGACCACTCGGCACGAGAAACATCAGAACGATCGAGGAGAACGCCATCACATTGTGAAGGACTTTCATTATCACGGTGAATCGCACAACACTCAGGTTTCCCAACACCTTCCCTGTGTATTGATTTACGAACACCTGTCGCGGCAGACGGTGGTGGCTAGGGATGACGCTAAACCAATACGACCGATCCGGTCTGACCGACGGGACATAGACTGCGATGATGTCTCCAGGATGCAGGATGGCAGCGGCGTTGGCTGCAAGCTGTGTTACGGGAAGCTGCTGAGCTTGCGGCGTCACCTTGAAAACTGATGGTTGAAGGAAGGCGTCGATTTCGTCGGAGAACGCGAGCACGGCCCCAGACACGCCCAAAACGAGCAGAAACAGACCCGCAACCAGTCCGCCAATGAGATGGAGGTTGAACAGGACCAAGCGAATGCGGGCGTCACGGTTCATCCCTTTAGACAGTCCAGATTGAACGATATTCTAACCACGATCAAGACGCGGCCAATTGAATGAACGCTCGTCAAGATTGCAGTTCGTTTCCGCAGCGTGGCTCTTTGGCATGGTCGCGGGCGAATTACCGCCAAGGCGGAAATTACATCCCTCAGGGGCTGAAGCCCGCACTACTTTCCGGGCTGTTGCGGCACGGCTGAAGCCGTGCCCTTTCAAACCCCGTTGGAGTTGGTGATTAAAACTGGACTTTCCGAAAAGCAAAACGCAGATCCTTCGTCCGCCGTGGCGGACTCAGGATGACAGCGCTGTGGTGGTAGCGGTGGGTTATTTTCAGGGCAGATCGTTCGACTCCGGTTGCATTCGCGACCTTCGCTCCGCATGACCGAGACTGGTTTGGGTTCGAGGTATCCCACCCCAGCGACAAAAACAACGACGTCGCGAGGGTGGGGCACCCAAGTGTCGGTCATTCAACCGTAACTCGCCGCCCCGGCGACAGAACATGCGGGGGCGCAATATCTGTGGGGTGCGAGTAAAAGCATGGACAAAAGCAATGTCACCACGCATTGAGAAGGTCCATGTAGATGGAATACGTCTTGTTGTCGAAACACACAAGGTTCACCAGTTCGACGCCGCTGGCGTCGACGTGGGCTTTGACGGTTTCGACGGCGATGCGGGCGGCGCGGTCGGACGGGAATCCATAGATGCCGGTGCTGATGGCGGGGAACGCAATCGAGCGGACCTGGTGCTGGGCGGCCAGTGCAAGACAGCGGCGGTAGCAGGCGGCGAGTTCCTCGTCTTCGTTGTTGTCTCCTCCACCCCAGACGGGCCCGACGGCGTGGAAGACCCACCTGGCCGGAAGGCGGAAGCCGGGAGTGGGCTTGGCGTCGCCGGTCTTGCAGCCGTTCAGTTTGCGGCAGGCTTCGAGGAGTTCGGGGCCGGCGGCGCGATGGATGGCGCCGTCGACACCGCCGCCTCCAAGCAGCGAGGTGTTGGCCGCGTTGACGATGGCGTCGACGCCCAGCCTGGTGATGTCGCCGGAGATGGGGATCAGTTGGGCCATAGGGTTCTGCCTCGATATGGATTCGGGTTGAGGATACGCCCCCCGGGAGCGGTCGTGGTCTCCCACCCTTTCCGCAGAAAAAAACGGAAAGGATGGGGCACGGAGCCGTTGTTTTCTTTCTGGCCTTTGATGGCGGCGTTCGATCGGGCGGGTTGACACCGGCTGCGACGCATCTTTATGGTTGCGCAAGTCGCTTGCCGAACACAGCGACCGGCTGCGATGACCGATCTCGAAAAAATCCGCGCAATCCTTACGGACATTCACTTCCTGATTCCGCTCATCGTATTTGGTATCGGCCTTGCGCTCCTGATCACGCTGCATTGAGGGGCTGCGGATGCAGCTTCTTCTTGCGGCTATGTCCCTAACGGCCTGTGGTAGAAGTCAAAATTCGATAGAGCCATCCCTCAGCGGCTAAAGCCGCGCTCGTTGTTGAGGCCTTACGGCACGACTAAAGTCGTGCCCTTTTGAAAGCTGGACTTTGCCACAGGCTTGCTAGAGAAAGGGAAGAACTCTTCTGGCGATGAGCGCAACGGCGACAAAGGGCAGACAATTCCGGTCGATGCATGGTATTGGCGTGCTGTGCGGGCTTGCGGCGGGTGTGTGGCTGGGCGCGGCCGAGGCGCCCACCAAGCTGGTCAACACCGGGCTCTCACCGTATGCCATTTCACTGTGCATGGTGGCGGGCGTGTTCACCGCGCGCTGGTCGCTGCCTACGCTGGTCAAGGGCACGCGCAGCGTATTCGCCGACCTGGCCCGGAACAAGCACCTGATCCCCATTGCGATTCTCGCGGGCATGTTGTGGGGTGTGGCCAATACGCTTACCGTGTTCGCCATTCGCGACGTGGGCCTGGCGATCGCATTTCCGTTGTGGAACACCAATTCGCTGGTCGGGATCCTATGGGGACGGGTGCTCTTCGGGGAGTTGAAGGGCGCGAGCGGAAAGAATGTCGCCAAGGTGTTGCTGGGCGCGCTGGCGATCGTGGGAGCCGCAATCATGCTGGGCTTCAGCACCATCCAGGGCGGCGAGGGGCATGCCCACCGGGCGCCGGGCGGGATCCTGGCGGCCGCCGGAGCGAGCCTGCTGTGGGGCACGATGTACATCCCCTACCGCAAGGCCTACTGCAGCGGAATGAACCCGCTTTCGTTCGTCACCATTTTCACGGTGGGCGAGCTGGGCACGGTCCTGGCGCTGGTGCTCGCGCTCGACGGAGGTACGAAGGCGGCGGTCTTTCATTCGCCGGCCGTGGGGCACATGCTGTTCTGGCTTTTCCTGGGCGGATTCGTCTGGGTGATCGGCGACATCTTCCAGCAGTTCGCGACCAAATACCTAGGGATTGGCCGCGGCATTCCTCTTTCCAATACCAACCAGCTGTGGGGATTGGCCTGGGGCGCGCTGGTGTTTGGCGAACTGGCGCATGCCGATGCGACGCACCGGTTGCTGGTGGTGGTGGGATCCGTGGTGATGATCCTCGGCGCTCTCGCGGTCAGCACCGCCATCGCAACGGAACGCGAACACGGATCGATCAATCGATCGCTGGTGCGCGAGTGCGATCGCTACGGGCTGGACTACGGACGCGTGCTGCTCGCGTACGGAGGCGTTGAGGAACCCGGCGAGGAGGGGCGCTCATGGTGGGATTACGTGATCGTCGCGGCCGCGATCGGGGTGTTCATCTGGCTGGGGCTGAACGCGCAGGTACCCAAGCTGAATATGAGTTTTGGCTGGGTCGCCATTCTCACCGGAGTGATGGTGCTTACGGTCGCGGTGTCCGGGTTAGCCTTGCATCGGAAGACGGGGTTCTCCTGAAAACTCCACTAGCCCGTTACAATAAAAAGATATGACCTCACCGCCCAGGGTGGATGTTGTCGGAGTGGGGCTGAACGCCACCGACACCCTGATCCCTCTCTCCACTTATCCCGAACGCGGCTCCAAGGTTGAGTACAGCGCGGCTTCGGTGATGCCTGGCGGCCAGGCCGCCTCGACCGTGGTGGCTTGCCAATGCTGGGGCTTGAGCACGCGCTATGTGGGCAGGCTGGGCGACGACGATGCCGGCCGGCTGCATCGGCGCGAGTTTGCGCGTACCGGCGTGGATGCGCGCATTATCGAAGTGAAAGGCGCCCCCAGCCCGCAATCCCTGATCGTGGTCGACAGCGGTGGAGAACGAACCGTGCTGTGCCGGCGCGACGAGCGCCTGCTGCTGCAGCCTTCCGATCTCGATCGCGACTGGATTGTGAATGCGCGGGCGCTGCATGTGGATGGCTACGAAACCGCGGCCGCAACCGTTGCGACGGGGTGGGCCCGGGAAGCCGGGGTTCCGGTGATTGCCGATCTGGATGAGATTTATCCCGGAGTGGAAGACCTGATTCGCAACATCGACTACCTCATTGTGAGCCGCGATTTTCCTGCGCGGCTAACGGGGGAACGTAACCTCGAACGAGCGCTGCGTCGTATGCAGATGCGCTACGGATGCAGAGTAACCGCGGCTACGCTTGGCCAGGACGGGGTGCTGGCCTGGGATGGGCGGCAATCGTACCTTCAGCCGGCTTATCGAGTGCCGGTGGTCGATACCACGGGAGCTGGAGATATCTTCCACGCGGGGTTTATTTATGGTCTTCTGCACGACTGGCCGCTGGAGCGCCAACTCGATTTCGCCTGCGCCGCCGCGGCCTTGAATTGCACGGCGAGCGGGGCCAGGGGCGGCATTCAGACTGTCGAAGATGTCGAGAAGTTGATGGCGACGGCGCCGCGGTACAACGTCGTGGAGCTTGCGCCGGCGGCGGATTGAACTTCAAGAATCCCAGGTCTCAGAAGCGAGACCTGGGGCACCCAGTTCTGGGTACCCGGATCACAGCGATTGTCAAAATCCCGGCGGCCGCTCTGCGGCTACCCCAAACGCGCCTTCCAGCGCCATGCCGGCCTGGCACAGGATGCCTTCGTCAAAGAGCTGGCCGATGAGGGTCACGCCGTGCGGAACGCGGCGCGGCGGCGAGAACCTTGGCAGGGGGTGTTTGGGATCGGGGGCCCAGTCGCTGCGCGCTTCCGGCACTTCCACAAATCCGGCGCGCAGCGTGAGCGCGGGATGGCCGGTGAAATTGGTGATGGTGAGCGTCTCGTCGCGCAACGACGGCACAAGCAGGAGGTCGACTTGCGTAAACACCCGCGCCATCTCCACCGCAACCTTGCGGCGGAAGCGATCGGCCTGCACAAAATCGACGGCTGACAAGAACCTTGCCTGACGAAACACATTGGGCCACGCATCGGGGACCTGGGACTTCAACTGGTCCACCTTGTGGCTCAGCGTCAATTCCTGAAAAGCGGCGGCGGCCTCGGAAAACAGGATGAGGTTGAGCGAGTCGTAGGGCCAGTCTGGAAGAGACATCTCAACCGGCGTCATGCCGAGCTTTTTCACCGTCTCGAGGGCGGCGCGATCCACGTCGGTTGCGGGCGCCTCTTTCATCCAAGCCGGAAAGTAGCCAACGCGCAGGCCGGTAACGTCGGCGCCGGCGTGAAATGGAAGGTTAGCGGGGCCGGGAACGCTGGCCAGATCGCCGGGGTCCTGCCCGTCGATGGCGTCGAGCACCAGCATGGCGTCTTCGACCGAGCGAGTCATGGGTCCGAGTTTGTCGAGCGACCAGCATAACGTCATGGCGCCGGTGCGCGGGACGACGCCATAGGTGGGGCGGAGGCCGGTGATACCGCAGCGCATGGAAGGACTCACGATGCTGCCCTCGGTTTCGCTGCCGATGGCGAACCCGACCAGGCCCGCGGCTGTAGCGGCGCCCGGTCCGGCGCTCGACCCCGACGAGCCCTCCTCGAGCAACCATGGATTCATGGTCTGTCCACCAAACCAGATGTCGTTGAGCGCCAAGGCGCCCAGGCTCAGCTTGGCCACGAGGACCGCGCCGGCCGCGTTCAGTCGCGCCACCACCGTGCTGTTGGCTTTGGGCACGCGATCCTTATATGGCTCCGCACCGTAGGTGGTGGGGATGTTGGCGGTGTCGAGAAGATCCTTGGCGCCCCACGGAATGCCGTGCAGCGGCCCGCGATAGTGGCCCGCCGCGATTTCGGTATCCGCCTGCCGGGCCTGGGAAAGGGCGTGGTCGCGGGTCAGCGTAATCACGCAATGCAGCTTGGGGTCGAACAGCTCCAGGCGATCGAGATAGATCTGGGTCAGCCGTTCCGAGGTCAGCGCCTTGGTCTCGATCCATCGCGAAAGCTGGGTCACCGTAGAGTAGGCGATGGCGTCGTCGCTCGAAGGCACGCTGGCGCGGGTAGCGGCGCTGCGAATGAATCCGGGAGCTTTCTGCCCCTCCCGTTTGGGAGCGACAATGCCGGCCTGCGCCGGGTTCCAGAGCGTGGCGGGTGGGAGTGTTTCTTCGAGGGTGACCTTGCGCGGGCCGACGCGGAGCTCATAATTGGGCGCCATCTGCATGCGCCAGTTGACGGCTGCCTGTTCGCGGTCCGCAGGCGTCATCTCCACCTGCACCAGCTTTTCGGCTTCGGCGAAAGTAGCGGCCGAAACTTCGGGACCGACGGCGGCCGCGGTTCCAAATGCGGGCGGAGCGCCCGGCGTCGGCTGCTGGCCGGGAGGAGCTTGCGCCGCGGCGGCTTCGAGCGCTGCGCTCAGCATTCCCAACGAGCTGTAGGTGATGAATTCTCTGCGCGTTCCCGGCATTGGGTAGTTCCTTTCCGCGCTTCCCGATTCCTCAGCGGCTAATGACCGCCCCATAGGATGGTCCGTTCAAAGCGGCGGCACGTCTTCGGTCACTCTAACGCGCGACCCCTCCCGGCGGCACATGTTCCTCGAGATACCGCGCAATCAGGCTGTAGAGGTGGAACGATGTTCCCTCGCCTTCGGAAATCGCATGGGTGCGGTTGGGGTAATCCATGAAGTCGAACGGCTTGCCCAGCGCGACCAGCTTGTTGATCAGCAGCTCGGTTCCCTGGTAGTGCACATTATCGTCTCCGGAGCCGTGCACAATCAGCAGATGGCCCTCGAGGTTCTGCGCGAAATTGATCGGCGAACCGTCGTGGTAGCCCTGCTTGTTTTGCTCGGGCAGGCCCATGTAACGCTCCTGGTAGATGGTGTCGTAATGGCTTTCGTCGGCCACGGGAGCGACGGCAATGCCGGTCGAATAGATGCTGGCATCGCGGAACATCACGTTGAGGGTATTGGAGCCGCCGCCGCTCCAGCCCCAGATAGCCATGCGCGTGGTGTCGATATAGCTGCGCTCGCGAGCCAGTTCCTGAATCGCCTGGCCTTGCTGCGCCGCCGACAGCACGCCCACCGCGCCGTAGACAGACTTGCGCCAGGCGCGGCCTTTGGGCGCCGGTGTTCCCTGGTTATCGAAGCTGATCACGAGGTAGCCCTGCTGCGCAATCAGGCCGTGGAACAGGTTACGGAGATTGCCCCACGCATCGCGAACCGTCGTCCCCCCGGGCTCGCCGTAAACGTATGTAAGCACCGGGTATTTTTTTGATAAATCGAAATCGGGCGGCTTCAGCATCCATCCGTCGAGCGTGACCCCGTTGGCGACCTTCACTTTGAAAAACTCAGGCGGGCAGCACAGGATCGCGGCGGCCTTCTTCTCGAGTTCGTGGTTGTCTTCGAGCGTGCGCGCGGCCTTGTGTCCGGGAAGGCTCACGATTTCAATCCGCGGCGGGGATGTAAAGCTCGACAAGGTGTGCGACGCCCAATGGCCGTTGGGCGCGATGTCGTAGGTGTTGGTGCCGACCGCGTCGGGCGGAGTCACGCGTTCGGGAACGCCCTGCCCGTCGAGGCGGGATCGATAGAGATACTCGCGCACCGGATCGTCGGGGGAGGCCAGGAAATAGAGCCAGCCGCCGTCCGCGTCCATCCCTTCCACCGACATCACGTCGGCCTTGAAGCTGGTGAGCAGGTGCGCCTCGCCGGTGGCGCGGTCGACCCGATACGCATGCCGCCATCCGTCGCGCTCGCTGATCCACAGCAGATCTGGCTCCTTGCCGGCCGCGGCGCGGATCCATTGCAGCGGCTCCTGGTTGACCCACGCCTTGTCAGTATCTTCGAAGAAAAGCCTGGTCTCGCCGGTTTCAGCGTTGGCGAGCATCAGCTTGTCGTCCTGTTGCAGGCGGTCGATATACTCGAGCATCACTTCCTTCGAGTTGCCGGCCCACTCCATCTCCGCGATGTAATGCTGGCGCGAATCCCCTTCCAGCTTGATCCAGCGCGTCGTGCCGCCGGCGGCTGGGACAACTCCCGCGCGCACCGACGAGTTGGTGGTGCCGGGCTGCGGATATTTGTATTTCAGGGTTCGCGGATATTCGGCCGCGGTGTCGTTGATCAGGGTGTATTCGCTCACGCCTGACTGATCGAACTGCCAGTATGCGATGGATTGGCCGTCGGGGCTCCAGCGAAAACAGTTGCGCAGCCGCAGTTCCTCTTCCGATACCCAGTCGGAGGTTCCGTTAATGATGTCGGCGGAGCCGTCCGCTGTCAGTTGGGTGATCTTTGCGGTCGCCAGGTCTTCGACATAGAGATTATTGGCGCGTTCGTAGGCTACGCGGGTGCTGTCGGGGGAGAAGGTGGCGAACATCAGGGACGATTCCGGAGCGTCGCCGCCGAGCCTGGCGAGCTTTCCCGCGGATTCATCGAAGACCCAGTAATCGCCGCGCGTATTCTCCCGCCAGACGCGTTGCGAGTTGGTAATGATGAGCAGTTTCCTGCGGTCGGCCGACCAGGAGTAGCCATCGACCGTAAGCGGGCCTGCGGCGGCGGCGCCGGACTTTTCCGGCGGGGTCAACTGAGCCGCCCTGACCAGGACCGTGCGCTTGCCCGTGGCGGTGTCGTAGCCGACGATGTCGGTGCCCCTGCCCTTTGGGGAAGGCTCGAGAATGGTATAAATCTCGCCGTCGTTCTGCCATGCGAACTGCACGGATCTGGCCCGGTACACACCGCGGTTGAAGATGGCATCCAGTTCCTTCGCAAGGGGGCGAATCGGCTGGGTTGCGACCAGCGGGGAACGGGGCTGGCCTGCGGCGAATGCCCCGCTGAAACCACCCACCCCTGCGTAAAGAACGCACACTGCGACGTACATGCCTCTGGGCACGAGACCTCCAAAAAAATTAGACGAGCCCCCCGGACCTCATGGCGTGGTTTCGATCCGTGCCCAAATTATAAGCAGTCAAGGCTGTGGCGAAGCTCTGGCTACGATTGGCGCGCGTTTCGTGAATTGCAGGAATCCGCGTGGCGGGGATATTATTTCCGCTGAAATCGTTTCCATGAGGATACAAACCATGCGTAGATGCCTTTTATTGCCGCTTGCCGTCTTAGCCGCATCCCTCACCACGATCACGGCGACACCCGCCGCGGCCCAGGAGCCGGTGGCCCAGACTCCGCCAATGGGCTGGAACAGCTGGAACTATTTCGCCGGCAAGGTCGACGACAAGGGCGTGCGCGACGCCGCGGATCAACTGGTGGCCACGGGCATGAAGGATGCCGGGTACATTTACGTCAACATCGACGACACCTGGCAAGGGAAGCGCGACGAGGCTGGATTGCTCCACGCCAACGAAAAATTTCCCGACATGAAGGCGCTGGCCGACTATGTCCATTCCAAAGGGCTGAAGATCGGAATCTATTCGGGGCCGGGGCCGCTGACTTGCGCCAAGTTCGAGGGCTCGCTGGGCCATGAAGAGCAGGACGCAAAGATGTATGCGGACTGGGGCATCGACTACCTGAAGTACGACCTGTGCAGCTTTCGTGACGCAGTCATGCAGAAGCAGGCGCCTACAGACAAAGCGGCGCAAATGAAGCTGATGCATGAAGCCTACGACAAAATGGGGAAGGCGCTGAAGGCGACGGGCCGGCCGATCGTCTACTCGTTCTGCCAGTACGGGTGGGATTCGGTGTGGGAGTGGGGCCCGGCCATTGGCGCCAACCTGTGGCGCACCACCGGAGACATTCAGCCCAACTGGAACAGCATGTACACCATTCTCAGCCAGCAGGAGGGCTTGCAGAGTTATGCCGGGCCTGGGCACTGGAACGATCCCGACATGCTCGAGGTGGGCAACGGCAGGCTCAACCTGGCGGAGAATCGCACCCACTTCACCATGTGGGCCATGCTGGCGGCTCCGCTGCTGGCTGGAAACGACCTGCCCAACATGAAGCCGGAGATCAAGGACATCCTTACCAAAAAGGAGGTGATCGCCATTGACCAGGACAAGCTGGGCAAGCAGGGGCGCCGCGTTTACAGCGAGGGAGAAGTGGACGTGTGGGAGCGCGACCTGTCCGGGGGCACGAAGGCGATTGCGGTCTTGAATGCGGGCAGCGACCGGTTATCGACCCATCCGTTCCACCTGAGCCTGTCGAAGCTGGACCTGCATGGCGCGCAGAAAGGCAAGAACCTGTGGACGGGCCAGGATGTCACGTTGGCGGACAATATGCCGATCGAGATTCCCAGCCACGACATCCTGCTCGTGCGGATCGAACAGCCGAAATAAAACAGAGGGTACCGTCCCAAATCCGGTGGGAAAACGCCAAGGCTTGAACCTCTCATTCGATTGAACATGCATCAAAGAATCTCAGCCGGTTGCGCTCATGGGAGACGCTCGTTCGTAGCGACGCATGATATGAAATGCGCCGTCCCCCGAGTCTTGAGCCAGGCGGAGGGGAAGCCGGAACGACGCATGATGAACCAGACACGTTTGTCAACGGGCATTGCGGGACTCGACGACATCCTTCATGGGGGTCTGGCGAAGGGATTTCTTTACCTCATCGAAGGCAATCCGGGAGCCGGCAAGACGACGCTCGCTCTGCAGTTCCTGATCGAGGGCGCGAGGCGGGGCGAGAAAGGCCTTTACATCTCGCTCGCGGAGAGTGAATCCGAGTTGCGGCACGTTGCCGCATCGCACGGATTCGAGTTGGACAGGATCACAATCTGCAAGGTTGCACCGCCGGAACTCGCGGGACAGACGCAGTACACGGTCTTCCAGCCCGCAGAGGTGGAACTGGCAGACGTGCTGGAGATGATCCTGGCCGAGGTCCGGGAAGTATCCCCGTCGCGGGTGGTGATCGACTCGATGTCGGAGCTGCGCATGCTTGCGCGCGACACGCTTCGCTACCGGCGCCAGATCCTCAGCCTGAAACAATTCTTCGAGGGGGTCGGGATAGAGCCGAGGCGCGCGCACTTTGCCGCAAATAGGACAAAGTCACGTTTCCTCGGGCCCCCCTACAATCCCGGAAAGTCGGATTTCCCGATTCCGGTTTTGACCTTGGCTCTCCCCGTGAGGTCTTCCCGAGATTGGTGAAGCTTAAGCGCTCGCTCACATACACCCCAACGACTTCGGTTTACCTCGCGGCTCGTCCTGAGATTCATGGCTCCTCCGACTTGCGTCGTTGACCATGCTAGCCCAACTTCCGCAGTTGCGGCGATAAGTCCTTTCTTAACAGCGCGGAGGTAGTGAAGTCTTCACTACAAATCTGCGCATTCGATGCTTGTCGGAAGGTCCAGGCCGAGTCGCTGGAGCAAGATGGCTTGGTGTTCGGTGGGCCGGCTCACGCAGCGCTTGCGAATCGAGATGCCAGTGCGCGTGGGCAAGACCACGTCGACTAAGGCGATCTGTCCGAGTTCAGCAAAGATCTTTCGCGGTTCATCGCCGAGTCCTGCATCATGGCACCAGCGGCCAAACGTTTTCCAGAGCACATAGGTGAGAAAGCAAACCAGAATATGAGCCTGCACGCGGCGCTCGAGATGGTGCCAGACGGGGCGCAGAGACAGATCGCTCTTGTGGATT
>Ga0207156_10240_pt1 | contig 12971 bp, 8 predicted proteins | sample Alteio_BWMinHeat_24_FD_153514 | JGI IMG/M metagenome (GOLD analysis project Ga0207156, IMG submission 153514) | Enriched cells from forest soil in Barre Woods Harvard Forest LTER site, Petersham, Massachusetts, United States -... | ecosystem: Environmental > Terrestrial > Soil > Temperate forest >...
CTGCAAGATAGCTTTGGGCTCTATATTTTTATGTTTGATAAAATGTTCACACATCTTCTCTACGTGGTAAAAGAGGTGGTAACCAAAGAGGTGTAACAAATCCATATTGTCACCAAACCCACTTTCCGAAAGCATTTCCTCAATCACTGGTCGGCCCAGAGGAGTTACAAGAATATCTGCCAAAACAGCAGGAGGGAGGGGAGCATGAGTGGCCATAATTGGCAACCGCTGCAAGGAATATATCATTTTGATCGTTTCATCTGGGGGATAGTAATGGTTTATTCGAATGGGATCGATAATGACTAGCTGCCTTGTCCGTAATTCGTGAACGATCCCACCTGCAATAGCATCGACGGCGATTGCCACATCTGATGCCGCAGCCGCACCTGCAGCACCACCACCTGCAGCAGGTGCAACCGCTTCTGCAGGGTGAGGATAGGGGAAACGCCCCTTAGTAGCCATCAGCATAATATAAGCCATAAAGACATTATAATACGCTGAACCTTAAGTATGAAGGTTAATCACTGATTGTGAATCTGGCCCCTTGTTCTGGGAATATCATCTCTACACCCAAAGTATTTTCTTGAATAAGATCTGAAGCAATTTTTTCCCTGAGGTCATCCTTTCTCCCTAATGTCCCCTTTCTATGCGTCACAATAACCTTTAATCCCTTCAATGATACTTGGGCAATCAATGCCAAATGTCCCAATTCTTTAAAAAAAAGATGGGGGGTTAAATGCCCATAAAGCTTGTCTTCTACATTAGAAAAAGAACACTCCAAAAAAAGGGCCTTAATCTTTCCCTGTACAACTAAAGGAGCTATCCTTTTCCAAATAATCTCCATATTTTTTTCCCCCTCCACAAAATCCGAAGAGGTGTCGCCAAAATAAAGGATGTAATCTCCCTCACATTCAATCAAAAAGGCCGTAGAAGAGAGCGTTTTAGAATGGGTGAGAAAAAAAGGCTCAACGCGCATCCTCGTTCCAGGGATGGAGGCCACCCTCCCTAATTGCAAACGCACATAGGTATACAGAGAAGGCGCATTTTCACTGCCATGGTCTACCCAAATCTTCCCATTAAAAACATGGTCCCGCAAAGCATCAATTGTCACATCCAAGCCTAAAATCGGCTTTTTTATATCCACTTGAGAGGCAATGACAAGCCCCAAAATATGGTCAAGATGAGGGTGTGAAATAAGATAACCCTTAATGTGATGGGTAAAAAAAGCCCCCACCGGGGATAATTCGGGATCTTCTAGAGAAAAATCGGAGAGCGCACCCTTTTCATAAGCAATGTGAAGTCCATGAAGTAGTGTCCCCGCATCGAGCAAAATACACTCTTTTTTCTCCACGTCAACAAGGACGTAACCTGAAAGATCGCCCTCAAATGGCCCTCCCCTACATCCAAGCACAATCACCTGAAAACGACTCAAAGATCACCTTAATCTGTTTTGAAGGCTATTCAATTCATCAATGATCTCGCGGGGAAGGCGTTCTTTAAATTGAGAAAGATAGGTCCTCATCTCCTCACTTTCCTTAAGCCAGCCCTCTTTATTAATGTCAAAAAGCGCTTTTAAAGTATCCTTGGAAAGATTAAGACCACTTGTATCAAAAGAATCCATTTTAGGGAGATAACCAATAGAGCTCTTAATCTTATTGTCCTTCCCCTCTAAGCCCTCACAAATCCATTTAATCACACGCATGTTGTCTCCAAAGCCAGGCCAGAGATATTTTCCCTCGGCTGATTTTAAAAACCAGTTCACAGAGTAGATACGAGGCAGCTTTTCAGCATTAGCACTTCTGCCGATAGCAAGCCAATGAGCAAAATAATCGCCCATATTATATCCACAAAAAGGAAGCATAGCAAAAGGGTCATGACGTAAATTTCCCACGACCCCTTCTGCTGCGGCCGTCATCTCAGAGGAAAGGCTCGCCCCAACAAACACACCGTGATTCCAGCCGAGAGCCTCATACACAAGCGGCACGACACTGCTTCTTCGTCCCCCAAAAATAATGGCCGAGATGGGAACACCCTCTGGATCCTCCCACGCTGGGTCAATGACGGGACATTGATCGGCAGGGGCTGTAAAACGAGAATTGGGGTGCGCAGCAGATTTCTGACTTTCAGGTGTCCATGCCTCTCCAAGCCAACTGGTAAGACGCGCAGGTGGTTTATCCGTCATCCCCTCCCACCATATATCGCCCTCTTCTGTTAAACCCACATTTGTAAAAATCGCATTCTCGGCACAGGTGCGCATAGCATTAGGATTCGATTTCATCGATGTCCCAGGAGCCACTCCAAAAAAGCCCGCCTCAGGATTAATCGCATAGAGGCGCCCATCCTTGCCAAATTTCATCCAAGCAATATCATCTCCTACACACTCAATCTTCCAGCCAGGAAGAGGCGACTGCAGCATCGCCATATTCGTCTTCCCACAAGCGCTCGGAAAACTGGCGGCAATATACCTTTTTTTCCCTTCAGGATTTGTCACACCAATGATCAACATGTGCTCAGCAAGCCACTTCTCTTCTCTAGCCATTACAGAAGCAATCCTCAAAGCAAAACACTTTTTTCCCAAAAGCGCATTCCCTCCATAACCACTCCCAAATGACCAAATACTTCTCTTCTTTGGAAAGTGCGCAATACACGTATTTTCAGGATTACATGGCCATGAATCATCTTTTTGACCCATAGCCAAGGGTTTGCCCACAGAATGCATGCAAGGAACAAAGTCCCCCTCTTGCAAAATATCCAAAACCTCTTGCCCCATGCGTGTCATTATGCGCATATTACACACAACATACGCTGAATCTGTAATCTCAACACCTATCTTGGCCATCGGAGAGCCTAAAGGTCCCATACTAAATGGGATAACATACATCGTCCTGCCTTTCATGCACCCCTTAAAAAGAGTATGCATCTTCACAGTCATTTCGGCAGGATCACACCAATTATTTGTCGGTCCCACATCCTCTTTTTTTTCAGATGCGATAAAGGTTTTTTTCTCTACACGCGCTACATCACTGGGATTTGATCTTGCCAAAAAGCTATTGGGTCGTTTTTTTTCGTTGAGATGAATGAATGTCCCTGAATTTATAAGCTCCGAAGAAAGCTCTCTATATTCTTGCTCACTCCCGTTGCAAAGATACACCCGAGCAGGTTCACACAACTGAACCATCTCCTCTACCCAAACCCTTAATTTTTCATTCTTTACAGAATCAAGCATCAGTTTGAAGCCTTTCTTTTTCTAAATTTATCTAAATACTCTAAAGCTTTGCCTGTGCCCAGACACACCGCTAATAATGGATGAGGCGCAATAATAACGGGCAACCCTGTTTCCTTAGTCAATGCCTTGTCTAAACCCATGATCAAAGCACCACCACCTGCTAAAACCATCCCCCGTTCGACGAGATCAGCTGCCAGCTCAGGAGGACATTTCTCTAAGGTTAAACGCACACATTCGATAATTTGCTGAATAGGCTCGGCAAGACACTCTCGAATCTCAACGGAATTAATCCTTTTTGTTACAGGAAGCCCTGCCACTTGATCCCGTCCGCGCACCTCCATTTCGAGCTCTCTATCACCAAGTGAATAAGCAGACCCTATCGTGATCTTGATCTCTTCTGCCGTACGAGGCCCAATCATCAAATTGTAAGTGCGCCGCATATAATTGACGATACACTCATCAAATTCATCACCTGCAATACGCAAAGAGCGCGATTCGACAATCCCACCCAAAGAAATGATGGCGATCTCTGTCGTTCCCCCACCGATATCGATAATCATGCTAGCTGCAGGCTCATTCACAGGAAGATCTACACCAATAGCTGCTGCCATAGGCTCCTCGATGAGGAACACCTCTTGCGCCCCTGCATGAAGCGCAGCGTCTTCCACAGCTCTTTTTTCCACTGCTGTGATTCCAGAGGGGACAGCGATTAAAATTTTGGGACGGAAAAGGCTGCGTGCAGGCGTCACCCTTTTGATCAAAGCTTTCAATAATCCTTCGGCAATCTCAAAGTCAGCGATCACCCCATCTTTCATAGGACGCACAGCCAGGATCATGCGCGGTGTCCTACCAAGCATGGCTTTCGCTTTGTGTCCTATAGCTAACACTTCTTTTGTCACCCCGTCGACGGCCACAACAGAAGGCTCAGTCAATACGATGCCCCTACCTTTGACATAAACAAGCGTGTTAGCTGTGCCTAAATCAACACCAATATCGTTAGAAAAAAAGTTAAAAAATTTGTCAAACTGCTGGACTAAAGGGTGCGAAGGGGCTTTCTTAAGCAGAAGCTTAAAAATTGATTGACCCTGTTTAGGCATACATTTTCTCTCACGTTATGTTTGTAACAACTCCAAAACCTCTTCCCAAGTAAGCTTAGAGATGGCCTCTTCATCCGAGCCAATAACTTTTTTTACGAGGCCCTTTTTTCTGTTCTGAAGGTTTTGGATCTTTTCTTCAATAGTATTCAACGTGATAAGCTTATACGAAGAGACTGATTTTTTCTGCCCTAATCGGTGAACGCGGTCAGTTGCTTGATTTTCTACGGCAGGATTCCACCACATATCGTAATGAATCACGGTGTCAGCACCTACCAGATTTAATCCTGCTCCCCCTGCTTTTAATGAAACTAAAAAAACAGGGATTTCTAGATCTTCATTAAAATTTTTGACGATCTCAAGACGATTCTTACTCGAACCATCGAGATAGGAGAACCGAATGCCTTTCTGTTCTAAATCCTCCCTCATGATCGTCAACATCTTCGTATACTGACTGAAAATCACCGTCTTATGTTTCCCCTCAATCAAAGTAGGAAGGAGCTCCATCAACATGTCATACTTTGCAGAATCGCCTATCTCCACTTTTTCTTTGGCAAAAATGGCGGGGTGGCAACAAATCTGCTTCAAGCGAGTCAACGTCGCCAAAACATGGATCTGAATCTTTTCAAACCCCTCTTTTTTCACAAGGCGTGAAAGCTCTTCTTTTGCAGAAGCAGCATAGGAATGATAAAGCTCTTTCTGCACATCTGTGAGATGACAATGATAAAAAATCTCAGAAACAGGAGGGAGATCATCTAAAACATCCTCTTTCATCCTACGCAAAATGAAGGGAGATACTTTTTTCTTTAAACTATCCACATTATCTTTAGGAAGAAGAGAATACGTATTTTGTTTGATGTACTTTTCAACGAAACGATCATAGGTACTCAACAAGCCCGGCATCAAGAAGTCAAACAAACTCCAAAGCTCTTCTAAAGAATTTTCAATAGGTGTACCTGTGAGAATCAGACGATGTACGGCTTGGATCATTTTCACTGATTTTGCATTACGCGTTGTTCTGTTTTTAATATGTTGGGCCTCATCGAGAATCGCATAGTCAAATTGGATCTCTTTGTAGATATCGACATCTTTTTGCAAAAGATTATAGGAAGTGATGATGACATCGTAGTCACGAGCCTCTTTTAAAGCCTTTTTCCTTTGTGTCGGGATGCTATCGACTACGAGTACTTTTAAACTCCCATGGAATTTATTGAACTCCTCTTTCCAATTATGAACAAGAGAAGTGGGGGTCACTATGAGAGAAAGGGAGTCTTTTTTTTCTTCCTTGCTTTGCGTAATGGCGCAGATGGCTTGTAGGGTTTTCCCAAGACCCATGTCGTCAGCAAGAATACCGTTTAAATGCATACGACGCAACCTTTCCAACCAATTGACCCCTTCCACCTGATACTTGCGTAAACTCGCTTTGATTTGATTGGGAATTTTTTTAGGCTCTAGAGAAGTTTCTCCTAAAATCTGCTTTTGGATCTCTTGAAGCTGTGACGTGATAGAAAACTTCATGGGCAACTTGGAGAAATAAGGCGCATTAAGACTGGTCAAACTCCAAAGTGGGCGCATCACTGTGTGGCTATCGATCTTTTTAATCCCGATTTCATCAAAAATTTGTATAAGCGGCGCTATCTTTTTCAAATCGAGAACAAGGATACGAGGGATTTTGGCTTTCCCTTTTTTCTCCTTGATTTGGGGTGCTTGCAGCTCCAAAAAGCGCTTCTTTGTGGAGATACAGTCCCAGAGCAGATCAATGCTTGTTCCTTTAAGATCTCCGTCCACTCTGAGCTCCACTTCATAAGAGTCGATTCTACCTCCCTCTTTTAGATGCAATTCAAAATTTGTGTCGTCGTAGATGAATTGTTCAGAGAGGTTTTCGGGACATTCAAATTTAATACGGCTCTGATGCTTGGGGATGATGTCCGTCATAAATTCGACGATTTTCTTCTCGCTTTTTGCTTTGAAAACCCCCTCTTTTTCTGAATATTGAAAATCTTCGAAGACCTCCTCTATGAGCTTTTTTTCTTCTACGAGATTACGCGCTAAAGTGCCTTCTCTCCGTACAAAGGAGGCAAGATGAGAATACTCAAGCTTTGAAGGAAGAGCAGGGATCTCCACTCCATCATAGATGAAAAAAAGCTCTGCCTCCAACTCTCCGTTGAGATAGTTTATGAGGCATTTTCCTTGCACTTCTTGAGCAAAGGGAAGTGTGACAAATTGCGAGATCACTTTCGCATTGGTCACTTTGGCAAAATTTTTCAAAACAGGGAGCGCATTTTCAATAAAGGTACCAAATAAAGGTTCGGGAATCACCATGTTGGCAATCGATATGAGACTCTTTAAGTGAGTGCGCGTGATCTCTGGACGAAACCGATAATAGGTATTTTTGAAAAGCAACCCTGGCTTTGTCGACTCGAAAAAAAGAACATCCTTAAGATCGATAATTTCCTCATCTATAGCAATCACAGGCTTCAACAAGAAAGAGGACGCAGGCAGTTTCAGATGGTCGATAGAAAATTGGATGTCGGCAGCGATATTTGAAAAAAAGAGAGGCTCTTCAAGATGGCCACTAAAAAGAGGGAGAAGGGGGAGTGGCTCACTACTGATATGTTTTTTTGAGAGAGAGAGCTCAAAAATCTTTGCAAGGAGCTTTCCTAAAGCCTCACTTTCGATCTGTCCCGTGCGCATGTGTTTCTCATCTGTGGAGGCGCTATAGCGAGTATCATGAAGAAGAAGGGTCAAAATCTCTCTTTCTTCTGGGGAGAAGGAATTAAAAGTGAAAAAGTATTTTTTACCATTGAGCAGCAGAGGCTCTCTATAGTAGATCGCATCGAGGAAGGCTTTGACATTGGAGATAAAGAGGGGTTTTGACCGCGCCGGGAGACGTAAAAAGAGCTGAAAATCGGTATTTTTTTGAAATGCAGCGCAAAATACGATCAAAAGCTCTGCTTTATCTTCCTCAAAACTTTCAATGGGAAGAAAGAAGGGAGAGGAGCCTAAAACCTCTGCGGAGACTATATATTCTCTTAAAACCTCTTTTTGATAGACCTGATCTTTGCGTAAACACTCTTTTGTAGCGGCCTCTGCAAAGGTCTTTTTCAACTCTAATTTGATTTTGTCATCGACTTTTTCCAGGCTTTGCCCACTGGCTGTGGAATACTCCACAACGATTTCATCAAAACGCTCTTCGAGGTGGAAAAGGGAGGCGACAATATGCTGACAATCGTAGCTGTAACTACAATCGCAATTGGAGTCGATGGCAATCGATTCTTTTCTATCGATTTCAATTTCACTTTCGTAAACATTATCAAAGAGGCTACGCACTCGGCAACTCAAACGGATACTTTTGCCATCTAGGTGAAGAATTTTAGCACTAAGGACGAGCTTTTTATCATAGAGCTCTTTCCCCTCTTTTAATATGGAGGAAGCAAAGTCTTGCCTGAGTTTACGAAAGTTAAGCATGGATCACAATCTAACACTTACCTTGAAATGTCCTACCTTTTACTGTTTTGCTGCTGCTAACGCAATGAAAAAGTTTATAGGTACTGTCCATACCTCGATTTTTCAGCTATGGGGAGTACGCGACTGTTTTCTGCTGTTCCACAATAGAAATTCCGCTATAATTAGGAGCTGTGGAAATTGTTGATTTTAGTCTTATCATAGAAGAAGTTGAAAAGCTTGATTCTCAAGCTTTAGTGGTTTTTGATGTTGATGAAACATTGATTATTCCCAAGGATAGGATTCTCCGTCCTTGTGGAGAGCAATACCTCCATACACTGGCAGCGCGCTTTGGCAAAGACCTCAGCGAGGAGCAACACAAAGAGCTGCGCAGCATCACATTGCTGCAACGAGAAATTGCCTATACCGACTCCTCTGTCCCTCTACTTTTTCAAAAGATGAAAGAGAAGAATATCCCCTCCATCGCATTGACGGCTATGCCTCCTGGAAAATATGGAGTTATTCCTTCTCTGGAGGAGTGGAGAGAGGAGGAGCTTAAACGCTCCGGTATTGACTTTACCCTCCACTCTCCTTACAAAAACAACTTAAATTTTACAGAGTTTGGAGAGAAAACACCTCTGATTTTCCATCGCGGTATACTGTGCAGCGCTGATTATCCCAAAGGCCCCGCATTAAAAGCTTTTTTAGAAAAAACAAATATACGTCCTTCGCGCGTTATTTTTGTAGAAGACAAGAAAAGCAACCTTGTGTCTGTGGAAAACGAGTTGAAAAACATGGGAGTTTCCTACCTTGGCTTTCATTATGTGGGGGCTATGAAGTTCAATGAAGAGGTGAGCGAGGAGCTCGCCCAATGCCAACTTAAGCACTTAGTAATGAACAAGAAGTGGCTCTCCGACAGAGAAGCTAAAGAAGTTCTTAACAACCACCCCCTGTAACAGCCGCTCCCTTCTTCACCTTGTCTCTACAAATATTCAGTCACCAAAACAGATTAAGAATTCTAAGAGCCCAGAAATTACTGCGAGGCGACACGGAAGGGGCCCCGCCCTAGACGTAAGTCAGGGCAGGGGAGGGAGTGCACGAGCAGCCCTTTCCTTCCAAAGGTAAGGCCAAAAACTGACATTCCTGTCGTAATGATTGCGAAAAAAGGGCGGTAAAACCTAGAATCTCCCCCATGTGTTTGCGGGTGTAGCTCAGTGGTAGAGCATCACGTTGCCAACGTGAGGGTCGTGAGTTCGAACCTCATCACCCGCTGTTCATTGGTCATTAAGGGGACCGCCTGTGTTGTTTGAAACAAAAGAATACAAAGTTGAAGCCGAAAAAAAAGAGGGATGCCGCCTCGAGGTAAAAGTGATTGCTACAAAGGAATGTGTCCAACACATTCACAAAAAAGCGATCAAAAATATCAATAAGGAGATCTCTATCCCCGGTTTCCGGAAGGGAAAAATCCCTGACGAGTTTGTGATGAAGAAATTCGGCCATCAAGTAGAGCAAGAGTGGAAAGACCTCCTCCTCAATGACGCCATCAATACGGCATTCCGCCTCACCCAAATCTATCCTTTAACAAAAAAATCTCTCAATAAACCCAAAATCGAGACATGCACTCTCGAAGAGGGAGCCATTTTTCTCTTCTCTTATGAATATTACCCGCTCGTTGGCAACATCGATTTCTCCTCCCTAAACCTTCCGCACATACCCACCCCTGCCGTCACAGACGAAGAGCTCAATGATGTATTAGAAGAGATTCGAGAGTCGCGCGCCGAGTGGAATGAAGTAAAGGATCGCCCCATCACCCCGGGTGATTATGTCAACCTCTCCATTAATGCCATCGAGGGGGAGCTAAGTAAGCCTATCTCCACCAATCGCCGTTTCCAAGTCACGCCAAAAAGAATGGGTTCTTGGATGAGAGCTCTTCTCATTGGGAAAAACGTAGGAGAAGAAGTAGAAGGCGAAAGCGAGCCTGATGAAAATACCTCCGAAGAGATAAAAGCTAAGTTTCAAAAAACAAAAGTGAGCATCACTATCCACGCTATCTATAGCCCTCACCTCCCAGAGCTCAACGATGAACTTGCTGTCAAGATGAATCTCCCCTCCCTCGACGCGTTGAAAGAGCAGATCAAAAAGGATCTCATTGCCGAGAGCAAAGAGAATATAAACAAACAGAGATTTGAGGATTTGAAAAACGCTCTAATAGAACAATACCCTTTTGATCTCCCCTTTTCTCTGAAGCATGAGGAAATTAAAGAACGCATGAAAACCAAAATCCAAGAGCTAAAAAAGCAAAATCTCTCCAATGAGGAGATTGGTCTCAAGGAAAAGGAGATCGAAGTTGAGGTGGTGGCCCTTGCAGAGAGAGGTTTACGCCTCCATTTTCTCATAAGGCAAATAGCTGATCAGGGAAATATCTCCGTCTCAAGAGACGATATGAATGCGGTGCTCGAAAAACAATTGATGACGCGAAATAAAGAGTTACCAAAAGAATTACTAGACCGTATTTCAAACTCTATTTTTCAGGAAAAAATCAAAGAGTATGCTCTTTCTCAACTTCCCGCTTGACGCGAGGGGTGGTAACGAATATAAATGCGCAAAGTTTGAACATGGGTAATCGAATGCCTTTAGTCCCTTATGTCATAGAAGATACCGGCCGTGGTGAAAGATCCATGGATATCTATTCCCGTCTGCTCAAAGACAGAATCGTCTTAATCGGCGAAGAAATCGATGATCATTTAGCCAACGTCGTCATCGCGCAACTGCTCTTCCTTATGACTGAAGACCCTAAAAAAGATATCCAAATTTTCATTAACTCTCCCGGCGGCTATATCACCGCTGGTTTGGCCATCTTTGATACGATCCGCTTTCTAGGATGCGATGTGAGCACCTACTGCATCGGACAAGCAGCGTCAATGGGCGCTCTTCTCCTGGCGGCTGGCACTAAAGGCAAGCGCAGGGCCCTCCCCCACAGCCGCATTATGGTACACCAACCTGCAGGGGGGATTTTTGGTACCTCAGCAGACATTCAAATCCAAGCAGAAGAGATATTGCGACTCAAACAACATATGGCCGAAATTCTTTCTGAATGCACAGGACAAACCAAAGAAAAGATTCTCGCCGATTCGGAACGTGATTATTTTATGAGCCCACAACAAGCAATTGAGTATGGGCTAATCGATGAAATCGTTACCTCTCCCAATAAAACAGTTAAGGCATAAATGGTTAAGAAAGAACAAAATCAAGAGGATCTTCCTACGTGCTCCTTTTGTGGACGAGTCGAAGCGGAAGTGGAAAAGCTCGTCTCCGGTCCTGAGGTTTTTATTTGCGATGGTTGCATTCGTCTTTGCATGAGCATCCTTGAAAAAAAACCTGAAGTGCGCGAATTGAACATCCTCAAACCAAAGGAGATCAAAGAGCATCTCGATGAGTATATCGTAGGGCAAGAAAAGGCAAAAAAAACTATCTCTGTTGCCGTTTACAATCACTACAAAAGGCTCCGCTCTTTTTCTAAAAATAAAGAGGCTCCTTACGGAAAATCAAATGTATTGCTTTTAGGACCTACAGGCTCAGGCAAGACACTTATCGCCAAAACATTAGCGCACATCCTTGATGTGCCTTTCACCATTGCTGATGCCACAACTTTGACAGAGGCGGGGTACGTGGGTGAAGATGTAGAAAATATCATTTTGCGTCTTCTGCAAGCGGCGGATTATGATGTCGCAAGAGCTGAGCAAGGCATTATCTACATCGATGAGATCGATAAAATTGGGAAAACGTCAGCCAATGTTTCTATTACTCGAGATGTCTCTGGGGAGGGTGTGCAGCAGGCTCTTTTAAAAATTGTCGAAGGCACTTTAGCAAATGTGCCTCCAAAGGGGGGGAGAAAACACCCCCACCAGGAATATATTAAAGTGAATACGGAAAACATCCTCTTCATTATCGGCGGCGCCTTTGTTCATCTCGATAAAATTATTGCTAAGAGATTGGGAAAAAGCACTATTGGCTTTAAGGATACGAAAACGGGGGAATCGATCGATCCCAATGATAAGAGTCGTTTACTCTCCCTTGTCGAGCCTGAAGACCTCATCTCTTTTGGGATGATCCCCGAATTTGTGGGCAGATTCAATTGTATTGTCAATTGTAGCGAACTTTTGCTCGAGGATCTCGTAAAAATTCTGACTGAGCCTAAAAATGCTGTTGTGAAACAATACATGCGCCTTTTTGAAGAGGAAAACACTAAATTGCTCTTCAGTAAAGGTGCTCTTTTTGCGGCTGCAAAAAAAGCGAAGGAAGCAGGGACAGGGGCACGTGCGTTGAGAATGATTTTGGAAAATTTGCTGCGCGATCTTATGTTTGAAGTTCCTTCAGATCCCACGATCGCTGAAATTCATATTGAAGAAGAAACCATTACAAAAAACACCCCTCCCATTATTATCAGAAGAGATTCTGTTGAAAAAACAGCATAATCAAAACTACACCTCCTATAAAATTGCTACTTCTATTGTTAAGAGGCTTTTTGATAAGGGATATGTTGCCTATTTTGCAGGTGGCTGGGTAAGGGATTTTCTCCTGGGCCATTCTTCCGAAGAGATCGACATTGCTACAAGCGCCCCCCCCCGATGAAATCAGGAAGCTCTTCCCCAAGTCAATCCCTGTTGGCATCCAATTTGGCGTCGTCATCGTCGTCATCGAAGGGAAAAATTTCGAAGTCGCCACGTTTAGAAAGGATCATCCTTATATCGATGGCCGTCATCCAGAGGGGATTGATTTTTCAAATCCCGAAAAAGATGCCCAAAGGCGCGATTTTACAATCAACGGTATGTTCTATGATCCTCTCACAGACACGCTATACGATTATGTAGAAGGAAAAAAGGATTTAGAAAAACAAATCATTCGCGCTATTGGCAATCCAGAACTCCGCTTCCAAGAAGATAAACTCCGTCTTCTTCGTGCCATTCGTTTTGCCTATCGTTTGGGATTTACAATCGAACAGGCAACAGAGAAAGCAATTGAAAAACTCTCCTCAACGCTCCTTCCTGCCGTTTCTTTCGAAAGAATATGGCAAGAGCTTTCAAAAATGGCTCTCTCCCCCCATTTCAATGAGTCTTTAGTGACCATGCACAAACTGGGGCTCCTATCTACCATTTTCCCTGAACTTAAAGAGATCTCCTCGGAAGAGATAGAGAAAAGAACGGCTT
>Ga0207156_10241_pt1 | contig 12970 bp, 10 predicted proteins | sample Alteio_BWMinHeat_24_FD_153514 | JGI IMG/M metagenome (GOLD analysis project Ga0207156, IMG submission 153514) | Enriched cells from forest soil in Barre Woods Harvard Forest LTER site, Petersham, Massachusetts, United States -... | ecosystem: Environmental > Terrestrial > Soil > Temperate forest >...
CTGAACGATTAGACTCATGAGCTGCACGGAAAAGGATGTTTTGAAAAAGACTCTCATCAACATGATATGAACACGAACAGGTGAGAAGTAAGCTTTTAGGTGGCATTTTTTCAAGACAAAAGCGGTTGAGATCTTTATAAGCCCGAAATGCCTTGGCAATATCATCCCGTTTTTTCACAAAAGCGGGTGGATCGAGAATGATCAGATCGTAATTCCAAGTGCTCTTCTTTAAAAAATCAAACACATCTTCACAGATAAACTGGTGGTTTTTCAGACCGTTTAAGTGCAGGTTCTTTTCAATTTGGGGCCCACACTTTGCGCTCGATTCTACGCTATCTACATGGGTAGCGCCTCCTGCAAGAGCAGAAATGGAAAAGCCTCCAGTGTATGAAAAACAATTGAGGACCCGTTTTTGTGAGCTTAAGTCTTTAACAAGTGAGCGCATCTCCCTCTGATCGAGAAAAAGACCTGTTTTTTGTCCATTGACCACATCCACTGAAAACGCAAGCCCATTTTCAAGAACTTCCACTTGAGGATGATCTTCTCCGTAGACAAGGCCACGCACTTCCTCAAGGCCTTCTTTACGACGCATAAAAGAGGTCGACTTTTCATAAATGGAGCGAGGTTTAAATTCTTCAATGAGATAGGAAACAATTTGACTTTTCAGTCTTTCAATGCCCGGATTTGCAACTTGCATCACAAGGACATCAGCATACATGTCGACAATCAGTCCAGGAATCCCATCCCCTTCTGCATTGATGAGACGGATCGCATTCGTTCTGGCAGGATCAAACCAGCGTCTTCTAAGAATAGCCGCCTCTCGAATCCGCTTTAAGAGAGCCTCTTCAATCGACTCCTGGCCAAAACTGAGCATGTGCCCCAAGATTGAGCGCCCCTTATTGAGCATCGCAATCCCTAACTTTTCGCCAGAGGCATCAAAGACGTCCGCTAAATCGCCATCAGAAAATGTGGGAGCAGAAGCTACAGCACCAGAATAAATCCAATGATGGCGCTGCCTGATCGCTCTATCTTTCCCTTTCTTTAAACTAATGCTAATTTGCGCATCCCCTTTTTGCCTGGAACAAGTCCTAAAACAGTCCCGATCAAATCGTAGTCAGTGGAGTCAGTGATTTCCACTTCATATACCTTGCCAAACTCAGTCACTTTGCGCCCATCATTGATGATGACCTGACCGTCGATCTCTGGACATTGTCCATAGAAACGAGCGCGCAAAAGCATATTCGATTCAGGATGAAATCCTTCAACAATGGCATGAACTGTGCGACCAATCATTTGTTTGTTTCTCTTCCGAACCATTTTTTGCTGGGCAGCTGCGAGCTTTTCAAAGCGAGCTTGCTTAACATCATCCGCGATCTGGTTCGGCAGTTTAGCTGCATAAGCTTCTTTTTCAAGAGAGAATTTAAAAATACCCACATTATCCAAAGGAACTTTTTTGACAAAATCAAGTAGTTCTTCAAACTGCTCTTCAGTTTCGCCAGGAAACCCAACCATTAAGCTCGTTCGAATCACCACATTCGGCACTTCTTTTCGAACCTTAGAAAGAATATCGATGATCTCTTCTTTGGAAGTGGTTCGATGCATCGCTTTGAGTACTTCATTATTGATGTGTTGAATCGGCATGTCTAAGTAAGGACAAATACGATTGTCGCTCTTTAGAATCGCAATCAGCTCGTCATCAATTTCATCTGGGTAAAGATATAAAAGACGGATCCAAAAATCTTTTTGAACTTTAAGCATTTCTTTTAAAAGAGAAGCTAGAGCCCCTTTTTCTTTTCGGTCTTTACCAAAATCTCCGAGATCTTGAGCGATCAAAATCACCTCAAAAACTCCTTGAGATAAAAGAGCATTGAATTCTTTAAGAACTTGTTCCTGAGTTTTACTTTTTAGAGGTCCCTTAATCGCAGGTATGATACAAAAGGCACATCGCTTTTTACACCCTTCGGCAATTTTCAGATAGGCATAGTGTTTTGGCGTAGAGATCATCCGGGGTACTTCACCCCATTCCAAATAACTACGAGCCGATGTCACCTCAGCGCCAGATGTGTTAGATTTAACCGCATCGAGGATTTTTTCCACATCACCTGAGCCAAGCATATAATGAATATTTGAAAAATGCTCTTTCAGTAGCCCTGAGTGCTTTTGGACCATACAGCCCGCCACAATCACTTTGGCATCGGGTTTCTTCAAATCAAAAAGATCTTGGATCGTATTGATCCCTTCTTGACGGGAAGATTCGAGAAAGCCGCAGGTGTTAACCACCAGAAAATCAGCTTCTTTAGGCTCAGTAATAACTTCGTAGCCCGCTTTGAGAAGGATTCCAATCATCACCTCGCTGTCGACGAGATTGCGGGCGCAACCAAGACTTGTGAAGTGAAATTTGTTTTTTAGGTCAACGTTTCTATTCAGCATGGCACAAATTATAAGATTTGGTAGATTGGAAAGCAAGTATCTCGACTTTGTACCTTTTTTAGCCCGACTGCCTCGGCATATTTTTCCTCTGAGGCGTTTATTTAACCGGGCAGGGATTAGAAACCCCTGCCCGGTTAAATAAACCGACTAGTTTGGCCAAAGGCCAAACGTCCGAGGGAAAATAGGCTAGGCAGTCGGGCTAAAAAAGGTACAAAGTCGAGATTATGCTTCCATTTCTTCTAAAAAAAGCTTTGATCCTCATTATTTCGCTATGGTGCGTCGTAACCGGAACCTTTTTTCTCATGCACGCGATTCCGGGTGACCCATTCATCGGAGATCGAGTGATCCCGCAAGAAGTTCTCAGCTCTCTTTATGCTCATTTCGGCCTTGATCAACCCCTTTTTGTTCAGTATTTCAAATACTTAAAAGGGCTTTTGTGTGGGGAGCTAGGACCTTCCATTGTCTATCAAGGTAGATCTGTGAATCAATTTATTGCAGAAGGATTGCCAGTATCCGCACAACTGGGACTGCAAGCTTTGCTGCTCGCCATTCCCTCTGGGATTTTTCTTGGGACATGCGCTGCCATCAAAAGGGGCAAATGGCAGGACAATCTCTCTATGACGATTTCAACACTTGGCGTTTCTGTTCCAAATTTTGTTCTTTCAAGCTTATTGCAGTTTATTTTCAGTGTAAAACTGCATCTTTTACCTGTAGCTCTTTTTAGTAGTTTTGAGCACACCATTTTACCCACAATTGCCCTTGCAGCCATGCCAACTGCCTTTATTGCACGTCTCACCCGTTCGAATATGGTGGAAGTTCTCGAGCAAGATTACATCAGGACAGCTCTTGCCAAGGGATTGCCCCTTTTCCGCATTTCGATCCGGCATGGGCTTCGCAATGCACTCTTACCTGTCATCACCTATTTAGGTCCCGTGACATCCTACATCTTAACGGGCAGTTTTATGATTGAAAAAGTGTTTGCGATTCCTGGACTTGGACAATGGATGATCCATAGTATTCATGGACGTGATTATCCGATGATTATGGGACTGACCATTTTTTTCACAGGTTTGTCTTTGATCACAATATTTCTAGTTGATATTCTCTATTGCCTATTCGACCCTCGTATCCGTTTCCAGAGTAAATCCTATGCGTAGTTTCCCTATAATTATTCTTCTTTTCCTATTTACTTTTGCACTTTTCGGTCCCCTCATCTCCCCTTATTCCTATTCAGACATGCAGCTGGAGCTAAAAAACATCCCTCCTGGCATGAAATTTTGGTTTGGGAGCGACGAATTGGGGCGTGATCTATTCACTCGTATCTGGTGGGGCGCTCGCATTTCTCTTTTTGTCGGGATTACAGCTGCAACAATTGATACTCTCATCGGAGTTTTCTGGGGATCCATTGCCGGTTACTTTGGGGGCAAAGTGGACGAATTGATGATGCGGATCTGTGACATTTTGCATGCAATCCCCTATTTGCTGGTTGTGATTTTACTCACAGTCATCCGTGGATCTGGACTTTTGACGATTCTCATTGCGATGACTCTTACAGGATGGATCAATATGGCCCGCATCTGCCGGAGCCAAATCCTGCAGCTCAAACAAAATGATTATATCACAGCTGCACGCGCAATCGGCGCATCACCCATCCGAATCATATTCCGTCACCTTATACCAAATGCAATGGGGCCGATCATTGCCACAATGACCTTGACCATTCCAACAGCTATTTTTACGGAGGCTTTTTTGAGCTTTTTAGGTCTTGGAGTTCAGGCGCCCGCAGCAAGCTGGGGAGTGATGCTAAATGATGGCTTAAGTGCCATGAGATATTATCCTTGGAGGCTTTTTTTTCCCGCTTTCATGATCACATTGACGATGCTTTGCTTTAACTTACTCGGCAATACGCTTAGAGATTCACTCGATCCAAGGCTGCGCAACAGATGACAATGATTCTTGAAGTTAAAAATCTTTATGTGAGCTTTCGGGTTGGAAGAGAAACACTTCATGCGGTTAGAAACATCAGCTTTGAAATCAAAGAGGGAGAAACCGTTGGGATTGTAGGAGAATCGGGATGTGGAAAAAGCGCAGCTGTTCAAGCGGTTGCAAAACTGACAAAGGCCCAAGTGTCCGGTCAAATCTTATTTGAAGGAAAAGAGAATGTAACTCCTGGGAAAAAAATAGGGATGATCTTTCAAGATCCGATGACTTCGCTCAATCCAACAATGAAAATTGGATCCCAGATCACAGAAGGACTTATCTACCATAAAATGGCCTCTCGAAGTGAAGCAAAAAGAAAAGCAATTGAACTACTCCACCTGGTTGGCATTTCAGAACCTCTGATTCGGATGAATCAATATCCTCACCACTTAAGTGGCGGCATGAGACAAAGAGTTTTGATTGCAATTGCCTTGAGCTGTCAGCCTAAACTTCTTATTGCTGATGAGCCGACAACAGCTCTTGACAAAACCAATAAAGTGCAAATTCTTACTTTAATCCAACAGATGCAAAAGCATTTCCAAATGAGTTTGCTCCTCATTTCGCATGATTTTGATGTGATCTCAGCTGTGTGCGATCGGGTGCTTGTGATGTATGCAGGTCAAATCGTTGAAAGAGGTTCTCTTACAAATGTCATTCAATCTCCAAAACACCCCTATACGCAAATGCTCTTAAATTGTTTACCCCGCAATCGCTCTCAAAATGAACCCTTGCAAACGATTGGGGGATCCCCTCCCAATCTACTCACTTTACCAAAAGGGTGCGCGTTTAAAGAGAGATGTCCCTACGCCGCTATCAAGTGCAATGAAGAGCCACAGGGTCCTATTCGCTGCTGGAGGGTCACATCGTGACAGAGACAATCCTTGAAGTGAAAAACTTGACCAAAAAATTTTCCCTCGGCAAAAAAAAACAGTTATGTGTGATCGATGATGTCAACTTAACGATTCAAAGAGGCGAAATTTTAGGTCTTATCGGAGAATCAGGTTCTGGAAAATCGACTTTTGGTCGTATCCTTTTGGGATTAATTCAGCCCACAACAGGTGAAATCCTCTTCAATGGAGAAAAGAAAACAGGTCTACTTCCTCTCCAAATACAGATGATTTTTCAAGATCCTTATTCATCTCTGAATCCACGGATGACAATCGAAGCCATTTTAAAAGAGCCCACCCTTATCCACAGGTTACCAGATAGAGTAGATGAACTCTTAGATCTTGTTGGATTGCCACCCAGTGTCAAAACAAGATACCCACACGAGTTTAGCGGCGGTCAAAGACAGCGAATCGGAATTGCTCGCGCATTAGCACTCAATCCCAATGTGCTGATTTGTGATGAGCCTATTTCAGCTCTAGATGTTTCTATTCAGGCGCAAATTGTCAACTTATTGCAACAGCTTCAAAAAGAGCTGAACCTTACGATGGTTTTCATCGCACATGACCTTGCCATGGTGGAATATATATCCAATAGGACAGCTCTCATGCACCAAGGCAAAATCAAGATTTACAAAAAAGAACACGACACGGCGCATCTTTAAGAAGCTTTTGAACTTCTTTTGCAAATGATTCCTGCTGTTTCATTTCCTTATTCCGAGCGCCAACAACGACCATATCGCAATCACTAGATGAAAGAAGATCTAAGATAGCTCCTTCAAAACTTCGGGCTCTCACAAGTTTTAGATCGATGATTAGATTGTATTCACGCGCAACCGCTTCTGCCCGTTGAAGAGCCACTTCTCCCTCTTCTTCTCTTTTTAACATAGGAGCATTGATCGGAAGACTTGGGGGAATTTCAATCACGTGAACAGCTGTTATTTTAGCCTTAAAACTTTTGGCAAGTTCACAAGCTGTTTGCAAAGCTTCTGTATTGCCTAACCATCGAGCGCTCACAAGAATATGCTTCACATGCATGGGGTGATATTCAGGGATTTTGACTTTTTCAATCGACAAGCTGCCCATAATAGTGATCTGTTTTTTTCTCCGATAAAAAAAATACATGGCTGTTCCTAAAAACATCCAAATAAAGCCAAGATTACGCCCATCTGGCTTAGTGATGATCACCATAAGCCAAACAAGAAAAGTAGCCACAGCTCCAATTACAGCAGTCAAAGGCCAAGATCGATTTTTACCGAGCGGAATGTTGAAAGGAGCCTTAAAGGGACGTTGCATGTCTGGTTTTTTCCAACGAAGAACAAGCAGTGACAAATGAGCAAAGAAAAAGGCGATTTGAGCTCCAAAATTATAAAGATCGGCAAGAAATAGCATTTGACCGCCGCTTAAAATGACAACGAGGCAAGCGAGCGATGAAAATACAGCGAGCGAGAGATACGGCGTTCGAAAAAGGGAGTGCAATTTATAGAAAAAATGGGGAACTTGATAGTATTCTCCCATGGAAAAACTCAAACGGGAACAGCCGATGAGCCCTGCATTAGCTGCGATCAACAAGATAATGGCTGCAATCAAGCCAAACCAAGGAGCTAGCCATTTGCCTCCAAATGGAAAATGAGCGACAATTCCAGCAACAGGATCATCAATATAAGTAGTTCCGAGCTCTTGAGGACTGATCACAGACAGTCCCACGACAGAGACTCCAAAGTAAAGAGTGACAAGAGTGACAATGGCCCACTTAATCGATCTCGGAATAGCAATCGATGGCTTTTTAGTTTCCGCAGCAAGCTGCGTGATGGATTCGATGCCAGTATAAGCTACCATCGCCATCGCAGTTCCTTTCAAAAACTCCCACCAATTTGGAGACCAGTCGGCACCCGCAACATTGATCCGTAAATGACTGATGATGAATGGTAAATTCAATATAGTAGCAGCTGCGATAAGAATCAAAAAAGCTTGAGATAAGATGGTGATGATGGCCAAAATTAAGCTCAATCTACCTGAATGGTGCACACCGATTAAATTGACTACGTAAAGCCCAATGATAATTGCAATAGTGATCGCGATATGAATCGGAACGGAACTTGGAAAGGGAATTAAGTATTGAATATAAGGTGGGATGGCAAATGCTGAAATAGCGATTGTCAAAATATAATCAAGAAGCAGTCCCCACCCGGCGATAAATGAGATCAGATCATTAAAAGCATAACGGGAAAAAGTGGCAGATCCGCCAGGTTCGGGAAATGTCGTTGCCATTTCAGCATAGGTCAAAGCCGTACACATAAAGACAAAGCCTGCAATGGCCAAAGCGATCGGAGTTGCTCCCAGAGCATAGAGAGCAGTTAATCCGAGCGTATAATAAATGGATGAACCGACATCTCCATAGCCTACAGCAAATAGTTCTGCTGCACCTAAAACGCGCTTGAGACTTTTCTTTTCAAGATGAAAGACTCTTCTTTGTGGGTCACTCATAACCCCAACTTAGAGACTCTAAAAAATATAAGTAAAGTAATAATACAGCATCTTTCAACTTGTGTATATTTTCCATCTGGAAAATTTCTGAATATAGAAATTTTTTCTAAGAAACTGTATCGTATCCAATTTAAAGAAAGAGACATGAACGATACAGGCCTAGAATATAGCGATTATATCATCTTTGTCGATGAAAGCGGCGATCACAGCCTCGAATCCATCAATCCCCGCTACCCTCTAATTGTTTTAGCCTTCTACGCATATAAATCTTGGAAGCCAAAATGAATTATGAGAAGAAACTTCCTGTTGAATTACCAAAACCAACAGGAACATACGCTATTGGAACGATAACATACAGCCTGATAGATAAATCTCGAAAAGAAATTTATTCTCACGATTCGAAACATCCGTTTCGCGAATTAGTAATGCAAATATGGTATCCAGCCACGCTTAAAGGGAATGAAACACCTGCTCCATATATTTCTTCAAGCTTAAAACTCCACATACAAGAAGTACTTGAAAAAAAAGAACCCTTTTTATTTGGAGGAAGCGGCTATATTGAAGCTGATGTTACTACTCATACATTTCTTAACACTATCGTAAATGATAAGGAAGTTAAGTACCCCGTCATTGTTTTCTCCCATGGGTTTGGTGGTCCTCGTTATCTTTACACAAACCTATTTGAAGAATTAGCAAGCCATGGCTATATCGTGGTCTCATTTAATCACACATATACTTCCGAGCCTACCGAATTTCCTGATGGCAGAATTATCAGAGCCTCCTCTGAATGGGCACAATTTGTTAAAAACAAAGACGAACTAGAAAAAGCGCATAACCTTGAAATAATAACCTGGATCGCTGATTTACAATTTGTTCTTGATCAGCTTACTCTTATTAATCGGCAGGACACCCAAAATAAGCTTACTAATAAGCTTGACCTTAACCACATCGGCATTATGGGCCATTCGTTCGGAGGTGCTGCAGCAACTTCTCTGTGTCGGATTGACCCTCGCTGTAAAGCGGGCGTAAACATGGATGGCCCACTATTTGGCCAAAATCAAGACATTGGTTTTAATAAGCCTTTTATGTTTCTTTTTGCCGAACCGTTTAAGGTTCCAGTTGGACATTCTAATGAGAATTATTATAATATGGTTATCAAGAAAAATGAAGAACAATTAACGAAACTTTATGACAATCTCACTAATGATGTGTATTATATCGTTTTGAAAGATGCCGATCATATGTCTTTTAGTGATTGGAATCTTATAACAGAAGTAAATAAAACAGAAAAAATCAATCCTCAAGAAGCAGTCTTTCTAACGCGTAACTTATTGGTAAACTTTTTTGATAAGTATCTAAAAGGCAAACCCCTTTCTGTTTTAGCAACACTCACACATAAAAAAGAAATTGAAGTGAAATATAAGTTAAAGTGAGAGTGCCTTGATTGGTTGAACATTTATAAGTGGGGTTCTTGAAGAAAATAAAACTCCAGAAACTTACCGCTTTTTCTGGGTATATGGACCTTTTGTTTTCCCCTTAAAAGCGAAAGGCCCCGAGGTAGTCCTCGAGGCTCAGACGCCGGTAGGGTAGTCCCGACCCATTTATGACCTTATCATAACAAATGTTCTTATTTTTTGCATTCGCTTTCTATACCTGCTGGCCAACTTGTATGGTACGAGATCTGAATTCCAAAAAAATCACTATAGAAGCAAGAGATCCTAGTAGGACAACTGGAAGAGCTGCAGCGCCAATCCATCCAGTTTGAGTGACAAGCCAGGTGGAGAGAAACGGCATTGGAGCTCCAAAAAGTTTAGCGCCTAAAGCAGAACCAACTCCTCCAATTAAAAACCGATGATTGACCGGTAAAATCTGAAGCTTCCAAGCATGGAAAGGGGCAGCCAAAGCCACCCCAAAAATAACGAAGAGGAGCCTTACCAAGGCAGCTTCTTTCCATCCAGCTCCTTCAAGAGATATCATGAGAGGAATTGTAAAAACTGCTGCCATTAGAGCAGCTGATGTCATGAGCATCTCTTTTTTAACCCACTTGCACAAGAAACCAAATCCGAGAAGAAGCAAACTATCGACCCATAAAAGATGCGTATTGAACTGCAAAACTTCCTGTTTTGTTAAAGAGGTGATCTGAGGCAAAAAGCCGTTAAGAAAAACAGTGAGAAGAAAATAGTTTGCATAAGAAAAACCCGCAACGATCGCGATCTGCAAAAGTGTTTTTTTATACCGCCAAAGAGTGAGCCAAGAAGTTTTCTTTGGAGCAGAAAAAGGGACTTCTACCCCTTTTTTACTTAAAAGCATGGCCAATAGATTGGCTCCCGCTCCAAACCAAAATAAAAAACGCCAGTGTGTCTCCCCAAAAAAACTGACCAGTAAAGAGGCTAAGAAAATACCCAAGACCCCTGTTGCATCATAAAAAGCGCTTGCCCAAACACGCTTATGCTCCGGTGTCTGTTCCAATAGAAAAAGAGATGATCCATTTGCGCTACCCACAGAAAAAAAGCCCTGTAAAACTCTACAAAGGGCCAAAATCATCCAACTTTGAGGAATTAAAGGAAGAGATCCGATCATACAAGTAGAACAGGCCATCCCAGCAAGAGTCATCATCACGACTGGCTTCCTGCCTATTCGGTCCCCCATCCATCCCCAAAATAAAGCACCAAGGGGTTTTATGAGATAAGCTAAAGGCAAAAAAGCAAAGGTGAGTAAAAGAGCTTCAAGACCACTCTTCTCTGGGAAAAGAAGGGGGGCCAGAAAAGGGGCGATCCACCCAAAAAGGGAAGTGTCGTAGTGCTGGAAAATATTTCCAATGAATATCCCTGATTTTACAGAAAATCGCACGAAGCTAAAGCCTCTTTAAAATTTATTGTAATCACCAGGGAAAAATTGACACACTCCCCACGCTAGTATTACCTAGATCGGGTCGTAAGGGTTTAACGCTATGTGCATTCTTTCAGCCTTTTCAAGGCACCCCTGGTGAACGGGCCCAATTTTACTTCTAAGTGGAAGAAACAGTCAAGGATTGACCTTTATGGATGTAAGACCAGAAGTGTAAAAAAAATACTTTGCAAAAAAGAAAAATTTAGACATCCTCTTTCGTTCTCTACTGTTTTAAAATTGGGGAGTCCAACTGATGATTCTAAATAAAAAAAGCTTTAGATAGTTTAGAAAAACTATGCATCAGACTCCTCTAAAAAGGAAGATTGGAAATCAATATTTCCCAATCCTTTTTACCAACCAAATTTATTAACCATTTAACAATAGTGAGGAAAATATGGGTGTAGCAGGATCAAAAGACGGTTCAGATGGTTCTGAAGGATCTGAAGGAAAAGAAGGCGGAAGTGATCGAGTAGCAGTACTCGACATTCGAACAGAAGACAAGGTTAAAATGGTTCTTCCAGGGTTTGAGATGCATCAGAGAGAGGTATATAACCCAAAATTGTCTCCTCTTCAAGTATTTCATTTTTAGATTTTCTATAAATTTTTAATCAGAAGAGGAGAGCTATCAGCTCTCCTCTGATATTATAAGCTGAAAAAACTAAGATAAGATAATGAATACAAAAAACAAGCAAACATTCATTCCGTCTGATTATCGACCCAAGGTAAAAGGCGAAAAAATTCTCGTAACGCAACCGCCTGTTCCCTTAAACTTGAAAAATAAAAAGAAGAAAGTAAGTGCAATTGTTTGCATTCACGTTAAAGAAGATTGCTCTCAAGCCAAAGTGATACAGAAATACAACAGAGGGAAAAAAATTGTTTTTTTACATTATGATGATTTGGGCATAACTTGGAATTTTTCTTTTTATAAAAATGTACTGAAGTTTTATACCCAAAAAGAAGAAATTCTTCCTAAGGGTATTTATAATAGACCTCACAGCCCTCCTTCAACAGACCCAAGATTTCAACTTTTCAGTAATTTTTTGAGCATTTTAGACTCGCACTGGAAAGGTCAATTTATAGGGCCAATGTCCGCTAATTTTCACAATTCATCTAAGCCCTATCAGTTAACCACCACGGTACGTCAGACAATTAATCATTCTGGAGGGCAATCGATTGATTTTCCTAGATCATTTTTTATTAAAGGGGATGAATCTTTTTGCTTAAATTTTTTGCAGAACTCTCAAAATCTCATAGTAAAATCATGCTCAGGAATCCGCTCACAGGTAGCGACTTTTGATGTCTTTCAAAAATGGGATCAGTCAGCTCTTAAGAACTTGCCAACTTTTTTTCAGATTGTATGTAAGGGACCCGATATTCGCATTCATTGGCTTGATGAGAAGTGCTATTCAATCATTGTGAATTATAAGAAAGGTTCTATTGATTTTCGATATGCGAAGGAAAGAGGTCCCTATGAAAAATTCACTCCAAATAAAGAATTAAGTGAATTTTCAAAACAATTGGTTGAACGCGAGAATCTTCGTTTAGCCGGAATAGATTTTATTAAAGTAGGAGAAACTTTTATGTGCTTAGAATGTAATCCTAATCCAGGATGGGCCGGGTTTCATCGTTTTTCAGAAGATGAACCTTTCCTTGCAAAAAATGTGATTCTAAAATTGATGGGGTTATGAAACTGCTGATATATAGTGATGCACACGAGCCAGTCACAGAAGTATTGCTTAGGCACAAAAAAGAACTTGGACTAGAAACTCTGCCACTAAAAGAACTTCTTCATCAAGCGAATATTTTCGATGAATTTGATAGTAAGACGACCCATTTACAATGGTTTGCGCCATCAGTTGGTAAAATTACAAATGACGATGATACGTGGGTTATTAACCGAGTATTTGGTGTTTATGAAGAATGGTTTAGTGATTTCGTGGAAGAAGACTGCAGTTATGCTCAAAGTGAATTCTGGGCTTATTTAGTTTTTGCCTTACAATCTTTTCCAAAAATTACTGAAAGGCCAAATGTAGGTAGTTTAAATGGTGGATTTTATCCCCTCATGGATCAATGGGATACGATCCAAAAAAACATTCCGAAGCTTAGAATACCTAGATTTTATGTAGGTCCCTATGACTATTTACCAAAAGACTTAGGCGATTTACTCATTTTCACCACCCCCTATAATTTCTATTATTGGAAACCAACTCCTACTAAAAATGAGATGGATAAAAATATTTTTGCAATTAAAAAACCTAGGGGCAAACCCATCTTAGCATTTCTTTCCCCTGAAAAAATTT
>Ga0207156_10242_pt1 | contig 12969 bp, 9 predicted proteins | sample Alteio_BWMinHeat_24_FD_153514 | JGI IMG/M metagenome (GOLD analysis project Ga0207156, IMG submission 153514) | Enriched cells from forest soil in Barre Woods Harvard Forest LTER site, Petersham, Massachusetts, United States -... | ecosystem: Environmental > Terrestrial > Soil > Temperate forest >...
TCAGACAACACAGGAATCTCAAGCTTTTGGTTTGGAGGATAAGTAAATAATTTTCTAATTATATTTTAATTTATCCGGAATATTGGATAAGAATGTAGTATATTCGTCAGACACGATTCGGAAGCATCTCGATTTTCTCAACATTGTTTTTCTGTTTTCATTTTTAAACTCTCATGACAATGAAACACAATCACAAATATCTCATCTGCATTGTACTGTTGATTTCGATAGCATCGGCACAATGCTTCGCTCAATCAGGTAGCACCTGGCTTGGTGCACGCGCTGGAATTAATATAGGCAATATCGCCGATACAGCGATAAATTCAGGAAATGGGGAAACACTCAGTTCGAAAACGGGATTCGATATCGGAGGCGAATTCGATTATTGGTTTTCAGATAACTTTGGGATCTCAGCTCAACTCCTCTATGTCCAGAAGGGGGGCACGATTACGATCTCGGATCTCGGGATGACCGGCACAATCGGCTTAACAGTTTCGACACTTGAAATACCAGTACTTCTGAAAGCAACATTTGGAACTGGCCCGTTGAAACCCGTATTCTTCGTTGGACCTGCAATCGGATTGAAACTATCTGCATCGCAGCATTTTGTCGCTCCCGGTCAGGATTCTACGGAAAGTATTGCAGATAGTGTGGTAAGTAAGACCTATTTTAGTATCGTTTTCGGTGCAGGAGCTACCTATGCACTTAGCTCCTCGATGCAGATATTTCTTGATGCAGCCTACGATTATGGTTTATCGAACATCAATGCGGAATTCGGTAAATCTACAGGTCCTGGAACAACAGATAATGAAAAGATTAACCTCAATGATATCCGCATTAATGTCGGTATCCTTTTCCGCTTAGGGGATTAACAAGAAAGTATTTTTTTTTCTCTAAGACCCCGTCTTACGGTTAAGACGGGCTTTGTTTTATCTGAATTATTTCTGCGGAAGCGGCATTAATCATTATATGAAATACACTCTAATCTTCTTATTTTTTTTCGCCCCATGCCTCCTGTATGCCCAACCCACCTTAAAATGGCAGAAATGCTTCGGGGGAATAATGAATGATGAGCCGGGCGGATTGATCCAAACCGGCGATGGAGGCTATATCATGGCTGGGCAGACGCATTCCGATGATGGCGATGTAACTTCCAATCATGGTAAGTACGATCTGTGGATCGTCAAGATGGATGGCGAAGGGAAAATCCAATGGCAAAAAACGTACGGCGGTTCTCAGGATGATTACGGCGGTGCAATTCTCCCGGCACTTGATGGCGGATATATCATTGCTGCATCAACAAATTCAATCGATGGCGATCTTAAAGGATTACGCACTGATACGGCGCAATCGGATATTTGGGTTCTCAAGATAGACAGCCTCGGCAATATTGACTGGCAGAAAATTTACGGAGGCTCGAAATTTGACGCTGCTTCGTCAATTGTCTTTGGTGGTGAAGGGGAATATGTCATCTCAGGAATTACCGAATCGGGCGACGGCGACGTCAAAGGATTTCATGGCGGCTCCGGCGCTGATATTTGGGTATTTCAGATCAGTGAAACAGGTGTGCTCGGATGGCAGAAAACTTTAGGCGGCAGCAAAGATGACGAAGGCGGGATTGTCCAAATTCCCGGAGGGTTTGCAGTCATCGGAACTACGTATTCCACCGATGGAGATGTCACTGGAAGAGTACGCGATAGTTCGGCAGATGTCTGGCTTGTGAAGTTAAGTAATAGCGGTGATATTATTTGGCAGAAAACGTATGGCGGTTCGGGATACGATGCCGGAAACGATGTGATTCCAACGCTCGATCATGGGTATGCCATTGCCGGGCTGACATTTACGAATGACGACGGAGATGTTTCCGGAATTCATCAGCCGGCGTATTACTCGGATTGCTGGATCGTAAAGCTTGATGGCGATGGTAATATCCAGTGGCAACAATGTTTAGGAGGCTCGAAGGGCGATGCAGCGTATTCTATTCTGCAAACTTCGGATTCGGGATATATCGTATCCGGAAGCACATCATCGAATGACGGTGATGTGACGGGCTTTCATGGAATTTCCGATTGCTGGATTTTTAAACTTTCCAAATCCGGAAAACGGATTTGGGAAGAAACACTTGGCGGTTCGGCGTCGGATGCAAATATCGGTTCGGGAATCATGCAGACTGCCGATAATGGTTTTCTCGTTGCAACCGTAACCTCATCGAATGATGGCGATGTTTCATCTCATCACGGCGATAGCCTTAACTCCGATATCTGGCTTGTCAAACTCTCGGAAGATCCGAGCGGAGTAAAAAATATTTTTGATCAGAATAACAGAAGCATCTCAGTGTATCCGAATCCAAGTCTTGGGAAAACGACAATCTCATACGATCTCGAAAAGCCTTCCTTCGTGAAGATAGAAATTTATAGTCCACTTGGCGATCAGCTTCGCACATTCACTTATGGTTTAGAAGAAATAGGAAATCATGACCATGAATTCGATATTTCAAGTCTGAATTCAGGCAGTTATTTTTTCAGGATTTACTTCGGCAATACATCGGTTATTAAGGGAGTTGTACTTATGAAGTGATCCGAAAACGTTTTATCCTTTTCGTCCTCTTTGCCATCCTCGCACCGCGAGTTATGGAGGCGCAGCCGGTGGTTTCGTATTTCATCCCCGATATCGGTACTCCGGGAATGAATACGTATCTTGAGATCATAGCTCCGCATGATAGCATTGCAGATTTCGGAGCCGATGGATTTTATTACGGGAATCGTGGTGATATTCTTCAGATCGTTTGCGCCAATCCTTCGGACACACAATATGTGCGGTTCGGTCCGTGCATTGTCAGCTGGAACGGACGGATGATCGCTACCCAGGTATATGTGCTCCCTTGGGTTCAGGCAACATCTACCGATTGGCAGCAATCTATAAAAATTCCGATTCAGGTTCTTCTTGACGGACTTCTATCGAATGCCGATACATTTTATATCGTCAAGCCGCAAGATCTCGATCCGGGTTCGACTCTGACATCTCCCGGTGTGATCGGCTCCGGCGGACCGTGGGGTACACGGTCGCGGCGCGGCGCGATGATCGTGGATAGCCTGACTCTTCTTGGCTCCGGCTCCTATACTTTTAGCACAACAGATTGCGATTTAGATGCGCGAGGAAATCAGGGATTTTTGCCATTCATTCTCATCAGTAAAGGGAAGATCAATGTGGGGGGAAGTACAACACTGGATGTAAGCGGTAATGGAATCGAAGCCGGTCCCGGCGGCGGCGGCGGCGGAAATGGATTAGTCTGCGGCTCTCAAGGCGGTGACGGATTTACCGGAGGAGGCGGAAATGCCGATTGGTATAGTGGATGCGCCGCAGAGCCTGCCGGAACAGGAACGGGAACAGCGCAGAACGGACTTAACGGAGTGATCGGCGGCGAATCGAGTTTTCAGAATGAAGGCGGGGGCGGAGGAACGGGACATCCTTTCGGAGCAGGAGGAGACGCTGGGTTTTTCCCATCGGGAAATAGCAATCCACCGGGAAGTTATGGCGGCGGAAAAGGAGGACCGGGTTGCTGCACTGCCGAAGAAGGCGGCGGAGGCGGAGGTGGATTTACGATACGCGGTTTTGATGGCGGCATAATTCCGCTTCATACAAGCGGCGGAAATCTTTACGGGAATACAGAACTTGTTCCGTATTCCGGAGGCTCAGGCGGCGGCGGAGGAAATGTTAATACAGACGATCAATTAGGAGTCGGAGCCGGAAGCGGCGGCGGCGGCGGCGGGGCGTTCATCCTTTACGGGAAATCCGCGCTGATAAATGGCACATTAAAATCCGCCGGCGGAAATGGAGAGAATTCTTACAATAATAATGGCGCCGGCGGCGGAGGCTCGGGCGGAGCGGTGGTGTGCGGAGCGAAGGTTTCACTCAGCATAACAAAAGCGGATGTCTCTCTTGGCGGAGGCGGCGTCGGAACTCCATTCGGCGCCTCCGGTCAGGATGGCGGCAGCGGAAGCATCGGAAGAGTTCGGTTCGATGGGCCGCTACCCGCCACAGCAATTTCAGTAACATCGCGCGCATCGAAATATAACGGACCATCTACGGATGCATCCGATACCGTTACGAGAACATTTATTCTTACCGGATCGGGCAATGCGAACGAGATCCAAATTCATGTTCGTCCACTGCACGGGCAGTGGTCGCTGGCGCAATCGATCACGAACTATTCGCGCTTCGGAAATAAATGGAAGGCAACTATTACGCTTCCCGGAAATGATTCAGTCTATCTTCTCGCCGCTGCGCAGGGAGTTTTGAATCCTTCGAAGGCAACATACACCACTGAACCCTCATGGATACTTTCGCAGGCGGCGGCAAATATTTTATACGTGCTTTGTCCGCAAAATAGTATTGCGGCAAGTGATACTGCGATCAATTTCGGAACAGTGTCTTTATGCGCCGACGTATTCGATACGATCATAATTTCGAATGACGGCTGCAACGATGCAACCCAAACTTCAAGCATTGCAGATATTACGACTGGAGTTTCAGTATCTAATTCCGGAAATCCTGCGCTTCCGGTACAAACAAAAGATACTATCGTAGTTCATTTGCATCCCAACAAGGCAGGACTTTCATCGACAATATTAACAATTCATACAACGACCGGGGATATAATGATCCCCGTCGCCTGGAGCGGAGATAAATCCGCACCGAGCATGTCAATTGTCCCAGCTTCGGCTGATCTTGGAAATATTTCGCGCTGCTCGGACGGATTCGATACAATATATTTACAGAATCTTGGCTGCGATTCGCTAACTCTGGCAGATAATCTTTCCGACACAAGTATCGGACTCGAAATTTTTCGTAGGTCGAAATCTTCGCTTGCAACGAATACTCGCGATACGATCATTCTGCATTTCCAGCCGAAAAATCTCGGGCCGTTTACAACAACCCTTCATCTTAAGTATGGTGATCGCGATACAATTATTTCAGTCAACGCCAATGTCACCCCCGGCGCACAGGTCTTGCAATTCGCCCCGTCAAAGATCGACTTCGGAAAACTTGCCAGATGCATAACCGTATTCGATACGATCTTTATTCAAAGCTCAGGATGCGATACGCTTCGCCTTCAGGCAGGTATTGACGATGCTACATCCGGAGTATTGCTTATGCGCGGCCCGAAACCCCTGCTGCCGCAAGGTGCGCTCGATACGCTTATCGTTTCTTTCCGCCCTCGCAGAGCCGGCCTTATCGGCGCCAATATTCTTCTGAGCTATCAAGGCAATGACACGATCATTCCTATTTCGGCATTCGGAGTAAACGATTCGACACCGCTCGTCATTGCAGTCAGCCCGCTTATTCAATCATTCGAATGCGGAACAAAATCATTTTCTCTCACGCTAACAAATCCGACTTGCGACTCACTGACTTTGTTAAGTTATTCTCTGGGCGGAAACGATACGTCCGATTTCCCAATATCGTCGCTGACTCCTTTGGGAATTTCTGCAGGCACAAGCGCGAACGTTATAGGAACCTTCAATCCGCAAGATTCCGGTGCGCGAAATGCAGCGATAACATTTCATTTCATCCGAACTGATGGCACGACGATCGATACGACAGTTTCGCTTTTTGGAATAGGAATCCTTCAGCATATCCGCTTGGCGCTCCCTGCATCGCTGCCTTCGGTGCAAAGAGAGCAGAAGGTGAGCATTCCGATTATTTCGCTCGATTCATCTCAGGTTCCGGTCAGCATTTTCGATTTTGCGCTTCGTTTTAATACCGATCTTCTTGAACCGTCCATTGATCCTGTTGCAGGATTATTTGCCGGAGCATCGGTTGACCGCTTCAATGTTTCACGCGACAGCATTTCCGTCCGTTTACGTCTTGCTTCACCGAAACAAATTACACCCGGCGTCCTCTGTTCGATTAACTGCCTGACATATATTACCGATACCCTTTCGACTGTCGTCGAATTGCAGCGCACGGGTTTCGGTTCGCTTTCATCGGCGATCGAATGTCTTGCAACCACGAATGGCGATAGCGTCCTCTTTAATCTCGATCCGCAATGCGGTGATCCATCCATTTCCGGATTCCTTGCTGGAAGATTTCCGAATTTAAATAGTATCATACCCAATCCCGGCAAAGGAATAGAAAAAATATCATACGAACTCCCGATCTCATCTACCGTAAAGATCGAAGTCTTTAATCAACTCGGCGAAAAACTTCGCACATTACTAACTGCTTCCGAAGAAGCAGGCAAGCATGGGCATCAATTCGATATTTCGGATCTTCCTTCGGGCAGTTATTATTTCAGGATTGCAATTGGCCAAAAATCTCAGATGAGGCCTTTCGAATTGCTGAAATAACAGTTAGCAACACTTTACATAATAAGAGGCCTCCGTAAGTCCTTTATAAAACAACAACATCACTGTGCACACGTGTACTTTCTCTCTCTTTATCAACAGGTTACCAACACTGGCAGCGGCGTTTCGAAATGTCTCTGCTATGCTCAATGAACGTCATACGAGGTGTGCTATCTTAAAGTAAAAAATTCTCCACATCTTTTCCTCTCACATTTTATCTTGCGCCTCCGGCAGACAGGTGCCTATCAACTCAGCAATTAATATACAACGAAACATCGAAACCCCCATATAATCCATTTTCAGGATATCAAGTTTTTTTGATGAATTACAAAATCGCAGGGCAACGTGCGGTTTTGTTTTTAGACTTGTTCTTATTTCCTTATTTTTACACCATGAATCTTTACGAATGGCTCAAGAATTCTTCAGGTATAGAACAGTAAGAACACGATATGAGCAAGGAGCTTAAAACACTACCACATTTTAAGAATGAGGACGAAGAGCGCGACTTTTGGGCTACGCACTCTTCGGAAGAGTATGTCGATTTCGATACACTTGAAAGCGTCCCTGCTCCGCATATTCCGAAAACAGACGATGCCGTTTTTCTTCGCTTGCCGCATGATCTTTTTCCCAGATAGAAAATGCTTCCAACGAACGCAAAGTCCCGAAGAAGAATTAATCAGAGAAATTCTCGCCTTGAATTTCAAACAGTCTTCTGCCAGAATCGGACTTCAGGCGGGATAAGAGCTCCGGAGCAAGCGCCTGTGCTGAAAAACTCAACGTTGATCGGACGCTCTCCGCCGATATGACATGCGCAAAATTCCGGCACGTCGCCGCTATCGCCCATAATCATATTCGCGATATTCAGGGGGATCTGAATACCAATTCTTGCAGGAATGGTATATCGTGAATCGGTAATCTCCTGTCCGCTTTGCCTATCGAAATAGGAGATGGTAATATGATTATTATCAGAATAGCTGGAGACCAACGCGTATGCGCCGTAAAATACTTTGACTGCCGGAGATGCTACTTTATTATAGCTCGGGAACATAAAGCCAATGAAAAAATCTCTGCCGTCTCCGGACAATGGGTAAGTCTGTGCAGCAACCTGACTTCCGAAGGAAGCGAGGAAAAGAGAAAGAAAAAAAGCTTTTGAAGAGTGTTTCATATTGTTCTCCATAAAGACCTCCGAATTGGGATTTTGTTACACCTCATTCAGAAGAAATTATACTTAGCGGGTAAATCCCACTATACAAAAGACAACTGAAAGACCAAAAGGTTACAAACTATTTACAAAAACATCGAGACACGCAACTTGGAGGACATACAATCATTATTCTTTTCCGTTCTTTCTGAATTCATCGATGAGTTCGCGGACCACGCCGACTCCCTTGAAGATCGTACCGACCACTCCGGTGGAAGTTCTTCTGACCATACTGAGTGGCGCCTCGATCGTTTGGACGACACTATCTTTAATACGTTCAACATCATCCAATGCGCCGCGCACTATGTTAAGCGTATCATCGACTGTTTCGTAGATCGCTTCGACTCGCGGAGCCAAGCCTTCGGTCATTCCTGAAATATGTTTAGTAATGCTGGCAACGTTATCTATAATGGGAGTAGCATGAGTGCGAATGACGGTCACGTCCCCCGTCATCTGGTCAATATCTTTCTTTATATCGCTTAAGACAACTTTCGATTCGTCAAAGAAAATATCAGCCTTCTGCAGAGTGCGGACGGCGGTGATGATAAACCACAGAAGCGCCACAAGGACGATAGCTGCGAGGATGTAGAGTACGATATCCATAATGTTACGAGATTTAGTGAAGAAAGGAACGAACTGTAGAGCAAGTCAAAAGTCAAAACTTGAAAGTCAAAAGTTATTTCTCCATTTTGAATTTCAAGTTTTGACTTTATCGCCTTAATCGTTCATCCTCCAGTGCGAGCCTCGTTAATAATGCGGTCTGCTTCATGAATCAATCCTTCGGCTTTTTTATATGCTTCATGGACGAGCTCATCACCTTTCTCCATTCCATCATGAATAAGCTCCTCGCCGGATTCCTTGGCATGTTTTACAAGTCTGGTAAAACGCGATGAAAGATCTTCAATGGTATCGGAGATGTCTTCACGGAATCTCTTTCCTTTTTTCGGAGCATAGAGCAATGCTACAGTAGCTCCGACCGCCCCGCCGACCAATGCGCCTATCATGAATGATTGGACTACACTGCTCGAATTAGAATTATAGTTAGACATAGTTTTTTTCGTGTAAATAATGGTAAAATTTGGAACATTAAATTGGGGAAGCTCGTGCCAAGCGCGCGGGGAGATGCGATTTCCAAACAAAAAGTAGTTAATGAAGAATTCCACCTTAACGGAGGACGCCATTCTCCAATGCCTCACCCACTCTGCATACCCGCTTATATTCGCAATATGTGCATACTGCCGCCATATTTTCCTCCTTAACCAGCGGAAAGCTTCCCTGCGTAATGCCCTCCACATAATTCCTGGCAAAACCTATCGTTGCTTCGATAATTTCTTCCAATTTCTCCGGAGTCTTGACCTCACTGCGCAATGTGCCCGCTCTTTTATGACCTTCAAATGCTTTTCCTGCAAATTCATGCAAGCCGAGTGCAAGGTGTTGCTTCGATTCTTTGCCAAGCAGCGTATGGTAGATTCCGGCTACGCCGCTCATTGAATCATCGCCGAGATGTGCGCGGAGTAAATCTTCGGCAATGCGGAGATAAAGCGGAAGCTGCAAACTCATGCCGCTCGAGATCTCTTTGTGAGTTGCGCTTTTGCCGGATTTATAATCCGTAACGGAAAATATTCCACTCGTCTCGTCCATATCGATCCTATCAATCTTGCCGCGAAATTTCATCCCGCCGATTTCAACAGGTTCTCTACGAAATAACATTTTATCGCTTTTCTCTTCAGATTGCGGACTTCCGAATGTCGTTTCAAAAAAACTTGGTTTCGTGATGAAGGCAGCATACTTTCTTTCTGCTTCAATAAATTTTTGCAGCATTCCTCTTCCTGGTTGCGGAGGTTCAAAGACCGTTTCTTTATCAAGCCGCCAAAACGGATGATTTTTACCATATTTGCCGGGCTTATTTTGCGACGATAGAATTTCATTACTGATTCTATGAAAATCTTCATCGCTGAGCGAGCGGATATCTTCTTTACGTTCCCGCAGGCCACTTAATATCTGATAAAGCGTTTCATGCAATATCGTCCCGCGCTCTGCACCGCTTAATCCTTCCTCACTTTCATTTTGCAAACCCGATTCTAAATGAAGAATATATTTCGAGAAGAATTTGAAAGGACATGCTGCGTATGTTTCAAGCTGGGAGATCGAATAGACTCGGTTACGATAAGCAAACAGATCTTCTTTTTCTGTTTCTGTTAACTTATCGAATGGAAGTACACCTGAATATTCAGAGAGGGCGCTTTCGCTCCTCCTCTTTTCTACCAAGATTGAATGCGGTATCTGCTCTTGTAATGTTTTCAGCGGATTCTTATCAAGTCTTTCTTTCTTCGCAAGTGAAATTGCCACACCGGAAATATTTTTGGCTGATCCGACATAACGGAAGAATTCATTTGAAGAAAATATTTTCAATTCCTGCTGCTCAGAAGGAATTTCTGAAAATGTGACTATTTCTTCGAGCGCATCAACAAATTGCGAACGCATGGTCTCACTTTTCTTATCGTCCGAGCTGGTATGCCAGAGGATACATACTTCCTTGCCGAATGTACAGAGCGTTTGATAAAAAAGGTAGCGCTGCTCAATTAATTTTTCATTTTCGCTTGGCTGATGTTCTTTGAGATTAAAAAGAGAAGGAGAATATATTTCTGGAAACACGCCATCATTGAGTCCGATGAGAAAGAGATGATCAAACTTATAGCCGATAGTCTGTTCGAACGATGTAACGATCACACCTCGTCCGGGTTCAGAGCGCGGGGCGAAGCGTGTACCTAAGGCGGCAATGCGGATACGCTCGGTATAGAATGAAAGCGGGAGAGATTTTTTATCCAGCCCAAGCTGCGAACAAATATCAAGAAGCTCTTCGAGAAGAGTCGTAAATGCACGGTAACTTCGCGTATCGAATTCCAATGCATCAGCTTCGATCATCACTCGGCTTGAAGCGAGAAGCTGTTGAACAACCTTGCATTCACTGATAAGACCTATCATAGCCTTATGAAATTCCAAAGGAGTTTTATTTCCCTTCAACCGTCCCACCAACTTCTCTACAAGTTCTATATCTGCTCTTGCATGTTTAAGCCGTAATAGTTTCTCTTCCAATTCGCGGGCATCGAATTCATCAAGTGTCGATTCACTTTCTTCCTCCAGATCTTCGAGATGAATATCTATTTCCTCAAGCCAGGACGGGGAACCCTGCAAGAGACGATACTCGGTAATGACTTCATAAAGATTTGCCGAGTCAATACGCACATTGTTCTTCCCGACTATCATCAAATACGGAGATGACAACAAACGCAGGAGTGAACGCCGGTTAAAATTATATTCAGCAAGATCGAAGAGTGCATTAAAAGCCAGATAAAGCGGGGAGCGGTCAAGCCGTGCGCGATCCGTAATATTAACAGGAATGCCATACTCACGGAATACTTCACGTGCAAGCGGCGCATACTCATCCTGATGGTAACTTGCAACGCATATTCGTGAGAGTTCTATCGGCTCCTTTGCACTCGCAGCAAGTTCTTTTATCCTCTTCGCAACAAAACGAATTTCATCTTTCATCGTTAACGCTGGATGTGAATAAATTCGAGGAGTTACATGTTTCGAGCGAAGCTGTGATGAATTAAAAAACAATCTGCGAAGGTTTTTCTTAAATGAGTCGATCTCTTCCGAAAGTTTATCCCGTTCTTCTTTTTGGTCTTTAATTGAGAAACTCGCCTCCTGAGCCTCTCGAACCAATCGGTCTTGCAAAGCAAAAAGAGCGTCGTTCCTTTTCTCATAATCAATCCCAAATGTCAGGCGTACTCCATCAAAATGAGAAAGTGCAAAAAGAATTTGCCGCGCAGGTTCGTGAAGTCGTATAAAAGATCCGATAAAGATATCTGTCACTTCTCGAAAAAGTGTAGAAAATACTTTTTCAATTCTCTTTAACAGACCTTCGCTTATGATTTTCGATGGCAATTCGAAATAATCGGCGACAATCAGATACTGCCCGCTTTTATCGGTGAAACGGGAGCCAAGTTTTTCCTGATATCTTTTATAAATTGCAGCAAGATCGTGAGATCGCCTGAGAGCAGAACCGTCTGCAATCATTCGTTCTGTATCAGATTCAGCGCGCTTAATATCTTCAGAAAGTTTTTCAGGGCTAATACCCGTTTCTTTTAATCCTGCAATACCTGCAACAAGACGTTCGAAAGTACCTCGATGAATAGGCAATTTCGGAGCAGGTTCGGAATCACCCTCGAAATAATGAAGCGCATTTTGCCGAAGCAGATCTTTTAGCGCAAGTTCGATAAAGACTGCCGTCTCGGGATCGGAAAGTACCCGGATATCCGGTTTGATATTCCGAGCAAGACGCCCGATAAAATTATCGAGGGAAAGAATATTCGGCAGCGTGATCGCACGGGGTGAACAAAGCTCAGTGACCCAGTTAATCAACTCACGCGCCGCTGCTTCGGTAGGGACGATATAGAGATAGCTTTTTGTATCGCCATTTTTCGCGCGGCGTGAAATTTCCTCGTCAAAAGAAGAAAAATCAAATCCATTATTATGCCGCGAAAGAAAATACATTGGTTAATTACGCCAAAGAGTTATAAATTTATTTTTCGATTTCAGCCAAGTAATACCATAGAGCATATCCCGTCCGCCATACACAGCGAAAACTTTATGGGGAGATACAACGAATTCCTTTGCTTCATCAGACCCCAATATAATATCTATCGGATGCACACGTTTGAATAGAGCATTCAAATCTTCTCCGTCGCTCATCGTAAAGTTCTGATCCGAGAAAAATACCCTCATGATCCGCTGAAGGCGAAACCACTTGACCGTATCGGAAAGCCGGTCTTTGGGATCGAAGAAATCATTTGCGTTCCAGGATTTCTGAAACAATACTTTATTTCTGCTATATATAGCAAATCGTATTTTAATCCCGCGCAATTGCTTCGCCTTTGTTGTTTCGACCTGCAACACTTCCGGAATCGTATCGTTAGTCATATCGATCTCGCGGACAACCCGAATAATAGATCCGATAGGTTTAGGCTGCGTTTCTGCATTCTGGGCAATCGCCTTAATGCAAAAACAACAAGACATTACTATCGTAAAAAAGCAATACGATCGTTTCATAATTTTACCGTGCATTAATTTGCGCAACATTGATCTTCCTTTGCAGCGGATTCCAGTATATTGCTTTCAATCCGCTTGTTCCGGAATAATAGGTAAAAACCTGCATGTTCCGTTTCGCAAGTTCTTTCAGCGTGTTTTCATTGAAACCTCGGGCAAATATGCCGAGTCTCTTGTCACTTATGAGCGAATCCGCATAAATAAAATGCACAGGGTGCAGAAACCTGTCGAATTCCATGTTCACAGTTTCCTGCCTCTCCGCTTCGGAAAGCTCTGTGCGTCCGGTAACATATGATCCAATAGGCCACC
>Ga0207156_10243_pt1 | contig 12968 bp, 10 predicted proteins | sample Alteio_BWMinHeat_24_FD_153514 | JGI IMG/M metagenome (GOLD analysis project Ga0207156, IMG submission 153514) | Enriched cells from forest soil in Barre Woods Harvard Forest LTER site, Petersham, Massachusetts, United States -... | ecosystem: Environmental > Terrestrial > Soil > Temperate forest >...
TTTGACAACAAATCCTGCTGGGTAGATGGAGCGGATTCTTTTATTGGATGTGTTTTCGTGTGGAGAATCATAAATTCCCTTGAAGAGAATAGGGTAGGGAGAAATACGAGTGATCTCATATGGGGCTGTGGCCTTGAAAGTATAAGCTCCCATAAAGTACCAGCGGAGCCCTCTATGGTCTTCAGCTGCGCTATGAAAGAATGTAAGATATTCTCCATCGACTAGTTGAGCGGGAGTTCCTCCTCGGGGAATTCCCCATTGTGTAGGCCAATCTTCCTGAGATAAGATCGGTTGTTGACGATGTGGAATTTCCGAGGTTATTTGACCTTTTTGAGGAAGAGCTACATTCAGGATTTCATGAGGGGTAATGCTGTATATGAAATGAAGTCCTTCTCCATCTCCTGCAAAGGGCATCCAATTTTTTTCTACCGGGCAAATGTGTCGATCCAAGCAGGTGGAGTAGTTGATCTTCTTTTGTTGAAGATCTAGATTGGCAACCCACATGGCTCGCCGAAGTGATTTATGCTTGGTATTAGGATCTTGGACCAGATCGTTATAAACTAGAAAATGCCCGCCATTCGTTTGTACGACTCGAGGGTCTTCAGAAAACCTGCTGTGGGTTTCTATCCGTGAAAATCCTTGATCTGTAGGATGGAACTGAGCGTCAAGTTCGGTGCATCCGATGTTGGTATGAAAGGGAATGTATTGATTTCCAAGGACTGGTGTGTCGTAGCGAAAAAAAAGAAAATAGCGATCTGCCTCTGCAATTAAAGAGGCGTTATAGGGAGCAGCAACTCCAGGAATATCAACTGGATGGACTGCGAGTACGATTCCTTCCTCATCTGCCAAAGGGACATGTTTAATAACAGGAGGGAATTCCATTGTTTTGAACGTTTTCTCGAACGAAAATAGAAGTTCTTGGACAAGATGCCCTTGTTTAGTGAAATTGGAGACGTACATTTTTTTTAATTTTTTAGAACTGCTTTTTACTGCTTTTACTTCGCGTATAAGATAGACTACCATTAAAGCTTGAATCAAAAGCACAACAGGGATCAGTTGCGTAAAAGCTCGTGAAAATCTTTTCATAAGGGTGACTCGAACATAAGCAATTGCTTATAAGCTTAATCGATTTGGTAAAAATCTATCAAGAGATATACTGAACGTTACTCAAAAAGTGGAGTAAAATAGCGTTTTGCTTTAAAAGAATCTGATGGGGCCGTTGTTTTTAGGACTGGATTGTAGCACGCAAAGCTTGTCTGCAGTTCTCATCGATTTTGATGAGAAAAAAGTGATCTATGAAAAGCAGTTGATCTTTGAAAAAGTGTTCCCTCAATATCACACTAAAAGCGGCGTTTGGCGTAAAGGTAATGTAGTTCACAGTCCTCCTTTAATGTGGGTTGAAGCTCTTGATTTGCTTTTTCAAGAGATGCAAAAAGATCGAATCCAATTGCAATCTGTTTTAGCCATTTCCGGCTCTGCCCAGCAGCATGGATCCGTCTATCTCAACGATCGGTATCCAATTGCTTTTAAAACATTGAACTTTCAGGATGCTTTTTCACGAGAGACATCGCCGATTTGGATGGATTCTTCAACTACAGTAGAGTGTAACGAGATTCGAGAAGCTTTAGGTGGTGCAAAGGCCACAATCGAAGCTACTGGGTCGAATACTTTTGAAAGATTTACCGCAGCTCAAATTCGGAAATTTTACAAGACGGAGCCTGGAAATTATAAAAAGACCAAAACCATTGCTCTTGTGAGCTCTTTTCTTGCTTCAATCATGACAGGGGAACTTGCACCGATTGATCATGGTGATGGCTCAGGTATGAACCTAATGGATATCAGAAGCAAAGAGTGGTATCCAAGAGCTTTAGCTGCTACTGCGCCCCATCTTCTTGAAAAGCTCCCTCCGTTAGTACCGAGTACAACAGTAATCGGGAAAGTAAATCCCTATTTTGAAAAGTATGGCTTGAATAAAGAGGCACTCAGTCTTGTTTGGACCGGAGACAATCCAAGCAGTTTAATAGGTCTTGGTTTAATTGTTGAAGGAATGAGTGGAGTTAGTCTCGGAACTAGCTTTACTCATTTTGGGTGTCTTAAAACTTGTCAGGCGGACCCAAAAGGGGAGGGGCATCTTTTCGCAAGTCCTACGGGCGATTATATGACTCTTAATTGTTTCTTGAATGGGGCTTTAGCTATTCAAAAAATGAGAGAGTTTTATCATCTTGATTGGGCTGCTTTCAATCATCATCTTCAAACAACGCCGGTCGGAAATCTTGGAAAACTCTTACTTCCCTATTTCGATGCTGAAATTGTCCCCAAAGTTTTAACGGCCGGATTGCATCGTCACCACTTAAAAGAAGATGATATTCCTGGAAATTGTAGAGCTTTGGTCGAGGCGCAGATGATGTCAATGCGATTGCATTCCGGTTGGATGAATCTGCATCCAAAGCAAATCTATGCCACTGGCGGTGTATCGAACAACTTGGCTGTTTTGCAAATTCTTGCGGATGTATTTAATTGTAAAGTTTTAAGAATCGAAGTTTCAAAAAGTACAGCTCTTGGTGCTGCGCTTAAAGCGGCTTTCAGTTATTTCGGCAATAAAACTTGGGAAGAGATTATCGAAGGTTTTACCCATCCAATTCCAGGGGTTGATCCAAATCCAAACTCTACGAAAATTTATGATCGCTTGATTCAAACCTATCAAGCTTTTGAAGAAAATACACGGCCATGAAAAGCTCTTTTGATCCCTTAAAATAAATATCTTTTTACTAGTAAGAAGATTTGTGATACAATCTATTGCAAAAAAATAGGTTACAATGATTTCGATGGTTAGACAATTTGTTTTTTCTTCAGTTAGATCGTTGCCATTCTTTTCTTATCATAATGTCCCTACCTTTACATCTCACATTCATACTCATCCCCCTCGCTTTCCAAATCTCACAGAGAGATGTACTCGAGTATCTAGATCTTCTTTCCAGATGCAAACTCAAAAAAGAGATCATGATCTTCTTCAAAAAGAAAAGTTACGATGGGGTGTCTATAATCCAGATCCTGGTGACCCGGATTATAAAGAATGGGAAAAAGAGGTGGTCGAAGGAATAGAAATTGTACTGGCGAACAATCGTAAATTGCTAGAAGAGAATGCACAAAAACTTAAATCAGATACAAAAATACCTTCTTAACAACTTTTTTCTAAAAAGGCTTATGAAGTTGCTTTTTTAAAAATCACGCCAAGAATTTTGATTTTATCTCCATCATCTGTCGTAGTCGGAATAAAGGAAGAATTGATGATACATCCGCCTGCTTCTTGGATCATTTGGTGCACAGCTTCTTCTTCAAAAGTGGTAAGATATCGATATGGATCTTCTTTACCTTCTTTGGACAACAGATTCAGCTTCTCCTGAAGGAAAAATTCTGGAAGCCGTTTCTTATATACCACTGCATTGTCATTTGATCTATCTAGTTCATATCTATTCTTTATCATAGCCATTTTTTGGGCATCTGAATCGGCCAAAAGGAAAGAACCTATGGCAAGGTCTTGAGGTCGCATATATTCTAATCTCTCTTTAATGAAAGATTGAATTTTGGAGGGGCTCTCTACCATTACTAGACGAAAGAAGTAAAAGAACTTTTGATGATCTGGAAAATGAACTAATTCAGTGGGAATACCATCATAAAATGGATTGGACATTGAACTATATACAGAATCATTTGTAGGGAGGAGGGAGTGAGCGAATGCAGCAGCTTCTTTCAGTTTTTTATCGCTCCCATTGGTTAAAAAGATCTTTGTAGCTTTAGAAATGTTCGATCCAAAGTGAGATTTCAGTGGAATATCAAGTCCTAGGGCATCTCCATTGTCGACTCCTTCGTATATGGAGATTGTCGAAGCTGTCTGATTTTCAAAGACTATGTCCTTCTTTGCTGCATGACAAGCCATCAGTTTAAGTAAAATTTCCTTATCTGAATTTAAAATGTGAAGCGTCCCTTTAGGGGATATGTTAACAGATCTTAGTTGATGAGACCGCCAAACAGCCAGACCTGCCGTAACAGTAGCAGGTTTGTTTGTTGCATGATTTTTTGCATATTTGGATACTTCGGTCTTTTGAGGTTCTTTAGTCGTTTCTAGTTGATTTAAATATTTTTTTGCATCCTCATGTTTCTTAAATCTAGAAGGTTGGCTTAGGTAAGCTTGACTGAGACGATCAACCTGCGCGGAAATCTGCTCATATTCTGAAGCAGTGATTTTACTTCCTTTTCTTTGCGTGAAAGGGAGAAGAGTAGAAGATTCCTTGCTACTGTAATTTCTCCGAGTTTGCTGGATGTGTTGATTTTGTAGAGAAATTGCTGATAAAGCATTGCAAGCAATGGTTCGTACATAGCCCGTAGAGTGAATAGTCTGAGAAGTGATTCTTCTGCCGACTGCTTGATTAATTGAAAGGATACTTTGAATAGTGGGGGAATGTCGAACGACTGATGAAAAGATCATACGTGATATCATTTTATTCTCTAAATATTATAAAATGATTATATTAGATGGATTAATTAATTACAAATTGTTAGTTAAATAATATTTTTAACTAAGTCATGTAAAAAATAATGATATAATTTATGTGTGGGGATTTGGACTTTTAATCAATCCCTTAATCCATGGAGTATTCCTTCTAAGAGCTCCTGACGGCCTGATTTTGCTTCAGGATCAAGTCCTTTTGTTTCCACGTATTTTGCAACGGTTTCAAAAGACATTTCCCCTTTGAGAATCTTTTGTCCAAGTTTTCCACTCCATCCTTTGTAACGCGAAGAGAGGTTGCTCACCAGCAGATTTTTTTTGATCAATTCTTCTGCTTGTATGAGAGCTTTGGCAAGTGTATCAACGCCATTGATATGAGCTGAGAATAGATCTTGAAGATCAATGCTTTGTCTTCTCACCTTTGCATCTAAGTTCAGTCCGCCCGATGTAAAGCCCCCATTTTGCAAAATCAAGTAAAGAGCGTGTGTATACTGTGCTGAATCGATCGGGAATTGGTCGGTGTCCCATCCTAAAAGAAGATCTCCTTCGTTTGCATCGATGCTGCCAAAGACCCCATTTGCGATCGAATAGGCAATTTCATGAGAAAGAGTATGACCAGCAAGGGTTGCGTGATTGGTTTCAATGTTGAATTTAAACTCTTTTTCAAGGCCATATTTTTGCAAAAATGCATAGGCAGTTGCACAGTCAAAATCATACATGTGCTTCATTGGCTCGCATGGTTTTGGCTCAATGAGAAGAAGCCCTTTAAAACCAATTTTGTGTTTGTAATCAACGAGCATCGATAGAAATCTGCCATACTGATCAAGTTCTTGCTTGATATTGGTATTGAGAATGGTTTCGTAACCTTCTCTTCCTCCCCAAAGCACATAGTTATGTCCTTTGAGCTGATGAGTGACATCGATTGCTTCTTTCACTTGATGCACAGCCATCGCAAATACTTCTGGATCGGGGTTCGTTGATGCTCCAGCTAGATAGCGTGGGTGGCCTGTTAAATTGGCAGTGCCCCAGAGAAGCTCTGTTTTGGTGCGGTGCATTTCTTTCTCAATGAGTTCCGCGATCTTTCTTAAAGAAACTCCTGCTGGTGCGACATCGACATCGTGGAAGGTAAAATATTTGAGCCCCAATTTTTGCAAAAATTCAAAACCCGCTTTGATTTTATCTTGAGGACTTTTCAACCACGGACGCTGGAAAGCAGGGAGGCCAAACATGTCGTTACCTTCCCAGCAAAATGTATGCCAAAAGCAGACGGCGATTCGGAGCTGCTCTTCCATTGTTTTACCGAGAACCATTTTCTTTGGGTTGTAGTAGCGGTATTTGACTTGCGGGATATCGGAAAAAAAATCCATTTTACTTTCCTAGCTTACGCCAGCGTTTACCGGAAAAGAGATTTTCTTCGATCTCTTCAAGTGTTACGCCTTTGGTTTCTGGTACAAGATAATAAATAAAAATAATCGAAAGGATACTAAAAATCATATAGGTGAAAAAGGTCCCACCTGCTCCCATGAATTGGACGAGTTTTAGAAAAGTAGCAGTGACAAGAAGATTACTTGCCCAATTTACACAAGTCGCAAAACTTGCTCCAATTCCGCGTACTCTCAACGGATAGATTTCTGCAATCATGAGCCACATAATGGGCCCTAAACTAAAGGCAAAGCAAGCGATATAAAGAAACATGCTGAGGAGCGCTATCCAATGTAGAGTGGGTTCAATATTTGTAGAGTCTCTAAATACCCAGGCCAAAGAGCCCAGGCCTATCGTCATTCCGATCAAGCCAGCAATGAGAAGAGGACGTCTTCCTATCCAATCGATGAGGGGCAAGGATATGATTGTAAAAATAACGAAAATGCCACCGATTCCCATACTTGCAAGAATAGAGACTGTAGAACTTCCAAAGCCTGCCATCTCTAAAATGGTGGGTGCATAATACAAAATTGTATTGATTCCAGTGACTTGCTGAATGAATGCAAGAGCAAACCCAATCCAAAGTACAGGCCTTACCGACTTTGAAAAGATGAGCTTCCAATTGGATGTTTCTTTTTTCAAAGTCAGTTTAATCGCATCGATTTCATTATCAATTTCTACTTTTGAGCCGCGCACCCTTTGTAAAACATGGCGAGCTTTACTCTCATTCCCTTTAGATAAAATCCAACGTGGACTGTCTGGGAGAAAGAGCATTCCAACAAAAAGGAAAAAACCTGGAACAAAGCCAAGTCCTAGCATCCAGCGCCAAGCTTCATAATAAGCGCAAGCATAGTCGACAATATAAGAGAGTAAAATACCTATGCTGATGGCCAATTGGTTGAGAGCAACTAATGCACCCCTGTGTTTATGAGGAGCAATTTCAGAAATATAAAGAGGTGCTGTATAAGAGGCGATACCGATCGCAATCCCTACAAAAATCCGCCCGACGATGAGCTCTGGAATAGATTGGGCAATCGCCGTAGCAAGAGATGCCAGCATAAAAATAACAGCTACTAGTAATAGCAGCTTTTTTCTTCCGAAATAATCAGTAAGCCGTCCGCTTGAAATGGCTCCCATTAGAGCGCCGAATAAAACGGCACCCATGACAATGCCATTCATTCCTGCAGTGAGCGGGTAGTCTTTTGTGATAAAAAGAATCGCTCCTGACATCACTCCTGTGTCGTAGCCAAACAAGATGCCAGATAAAGCGGCAATCATGGCAATGATTAGATAATAGTGTTCTTTCATAAGGGTGCCTTCCTAGTACAGGACATAACAAATCAACTCAATTGAGCGCTACGAAAAACCTCAAGTTTAAAAGAGAATAACAAAGATATTAGGGGACGTTTTCAAAATACTTTTTTGACTGTATAGTACTTGCTCTAAAAATGGGAGCAAGTATGAACCGCACAATGATTAGAGATGAAGATTGGGCTCGCATCGAGCCGTTATTGCCCAGTAAACAAACAAAACGTGGAAGACCTTCGATCAATAATCGAATGATGATTGAAGGTATTTTGTGGGTGCTTAGAACGGGCGCGCCTTGGAGGGATATGCCCGAAACATTACCGCCATGGCAAAGTGTGTATACCCGCTTTAGGCGGTGGTCGCAACAAGGACTGTGGGATATTATCTGGGAGAGCCTTAAAAAAAGATGCAGACCCACGAGTCACATATCCTGGACTCTTCGACAGTGAGAGTCCATCAGCATGCTTGCAGAGCCTATTGCAAAGAGAACCAATCGAAATCAGAATTACCGAAGGACAAATAGGTGATGTCACACAGGGAGATTTGGCTCTAAAAGGCGAACCTCCCGAATATGTGATTTGTGACAAAGGTTATGACAGTACAGAGTTTCGAGCATACATAAGGACCGCAGGGAGTAAGCCGGTCATTCTTTGCAGAAAGCATCGCCGCGAGCAGATCGAGTATGATACTCACGTAAAGAGCGAATTTAGTGGAGAATTTCTTTTGTAAGATAAAGGAATTTAGAAGGTTATCTACCAGGTAACGATGCAATGACTGAAGTGTTTCGAGTTTTCGTAGTTTTAGCTGCGTTTTCATATGGCTATGATTTTGAAAACGTACCCTAATATCTTTGTTATTTTTCTTGCGTGTTTGTCTATTCTACCGTGACTGATTTGGCCAAATTTCTTGGTTGGTCGATATCACAGCCTCTTTCTTTGGCGATATAGTAGGCAAGGAGTTGGCCAGCAACTATTGATGCAAAAGGGGAGAGCTCATCGGTTGTGGAAGGAAGCCAGATCACATCATCAGCAATTGTGGATACTGTTTTCATACCGATTGGGGCAAACGCAAGTATCGGGGCTCCTCGAGCTTTGACCTCTTGTAGATTGCTGAGGATTTTGTCTTCCGTTTTGTGATTTGCGCAAAAAGCAATGACGGGGAAGTTGTTGTCTATGAGAGCAATCGGACCATGTTTAAGTTCACCTGCCGGATAACCGTTGGCATTCACGTAGGAGATTTCTTTGAGTTTTAGAGCAGCTTCCATGCAGGTGGGGAACATATAGCGTCTTCCCATGAAGAAAAAGTCGTTAAAGTGGCTGTATTTTTTAGCGATTTTTTGGATGAGCGGTGCTTGCTCGATAACTTGTTGGATTTGAGCGGGAATTTTTTGGAGTTCTTTGAGATTCCCCTTTTTAGCCATATATAGAGCAAAAAGGTATAAAACAGTGATTTGAGATGTGAAGGCTTTTGTAGAGCAAACGCTGATTTCTGGGCCTGCTTTTAGGAAAATACACCCATCAGTTTCTCGAGTTAATGTAGAATTTTTGACATTGCAAATGCCGAGGACTTTTAACCCGCGGGCTTTGATTTCTCTGACAGCTGAGATTGTATCGGCAGTTTCTCCTGATTGGCTAATTGCAACTACGAGTGTTTTGGGAGGGATAATTCGGAAGCGCGCTTCAGAGGCAATTTCACAACGAGCAGGAATTTGAGCCAGATCCTCTAAGAAAAGAGATCCAATGAGGCCAGCATGCGCGGAAGTACCACAACCGATGAACCAAACGTGACTTGCTTCACGAAATTCTTCTGATAGTCCTTCAAATTGAACTTGATCCTCGTCAAATCTGCCGAGCATTGCTTTTTGTATCGTAGAGGGCTGCTCGTAAATCTCTTTGAGCATGAAGTGCTCGAACCCTTCTTTCGAGGGAGCTTTAAAATGGCCATCGAGTCTTTCAGAAGGTTTTGAGATCGGTTTTTTATGTCGGTCAAAGATTTCGATTTTCCCTTTTTGGACCTTTGCGATTTCGTCATGGCGCAAGAATAAGATGTTGAGAGCTGATCCTAAAAAAGCATTTGGATCGGAGGAGATGATCGCCTCAGTACAGTTATCGTCATAGCCTACTGAAAGAGGACATTCGCGTGCAGCAGCTACGATCTGGTCGGGGTGGTCTTTATGAATTAAGGCGATGGCAAAATGACCTTTAAGAAGAGGAAGCGTTTTTTGAACCGCTTCAACTAAATCACCTTGATAGTGAGAAGAAATCAATTGGGCAATCACTTCTGTATCAGTTTCTGAAGAAAAAGAAGTTCCTTTTCTTTGTAATTCTTCTCGGATCGAATCGTAGTTTTCGATGATGCCGTTATGGACAAGAGCAATGGTTTGGTGGAGGTCGAATTGGGGGTGGGCATTTGCTTGAGTGACTTTGCCGTGAGTTGCCCATCTTGTATGTCCAATGGCAAGATCGAGGGTACTGAGGGTCAATTTTTGTTTTAAATTATTGAGTTTACCGATCTCTTTGCAAAAGACGATTTGCCCTTTTGCGATCCCAGCAATACCTGTTGAATCATAGCCTCGGTATTCGAGTTGTTCGAGCCCAGAAATGCAGGCTTTCAAAGGATCTTTCAATCCAATATATCCAAAAATCCCGCACATCTTATGCCCCTTTTACAGCTAAGATCGCTAAAAAAAGAGGGAATTCTTTTCGTGCACGATCTTCCATTTTTGCTTTAGCCCCTTCACTTTTTTTATCTGAACACCATTCTTCCATAGTTACAATAGCAAGCTTTTCTTTTTGGAGCCAACTTGCATAATCGGAAAGTGGGTGATGGTAGGAGAAGGTATTTTCTGACGCTTCTCCTTTGCCTGGATTGGTTTGAATGGGGATTTTTTGAGAAGAGAGATAGGTGTTCATTCGTCTGTATTGCATTTTCATCTGCTCATCGATGCCCCAGCTACTTTGTCTTGGAATTCGAAAACAAGGGTGGTTTAAAACGATCAGGAGTTGGCTTCCCTTTTTTAAATGATGTGATGCAGTCCGAATTGCCCCTTCCCCATTTTCCATGTTTTGGAGCGATAAAATAAAAGCAGCTCTTTCAAAATCCCGTTTTTCTACCGGAAGGGCTTCGGTGACATCAGCGACAAAAAATTGTCCCTCTTTTGTCATTTTTTTTGCAGAGGCGATGAGAGCTGGAGATTGATCGACTCCGCAATAGGAAACGCCTTGTGGTAAATGTCTCGCTAATACGCCTTGTCCGCAGCCAAGATCAAGAAGTGAGGTGAATTTTCCGAGTAAGCGCAAGCTGTTCGGAAGGACAACTGTTTGGTGATAGTAGTGTCCTTTTTCACCAACGCAAGAGGTATACCAGTTTTCTGAGGAATCCCAATTTTTCGCCATAATCCCAAGATCCTATCGCGCAATCTAATATTGTACAAGTATTGACTTGTTTTGTAATGTATTGGACTTATGACAGATCATGATTTGCAAAGATATGCTGGAGAGTGCGCTCTTCCAGTTGAGACAGTTTTTTTTCAAAAAGCAAGTGTTGCAGAAGCTCTTGCTTCTCTTCGAAAAAAGCCAATTCAGCAAAAAATCATCTATTTTTATGCTGTGGATGATGCGTATAAACTAAGCGGTGTGGTTTCTACCCGTCAACTTCTTCTAGCTGATCCTAATCAGAAGGTGGAAGACATCATGCAAAGCGCAGTTGTTAAAATGGGCGTCTCCCAAACCTTAAAAGAAGCGATGGAGCTTTTTGCTGTTCATCCTCTCTTGGCTTTGCCTGTTGTAGACAAAGAAGATAAGCTTGTTGGTGCAATTGATGTGCAGATGGTGATGCAAGAACCTCTCAATGTTTCTGATGAAAGAAGTCGTTATGACGTATTTCAAATGATTGGGATCACTTTAGAGGAAAAGAAACACAGTTCACTTTTTCAAGGGTATTTGCAGAGGATGCCTTGGCTTCTTTGCAATGTTTTTTCAGGTCTTATTTGTGCGGTGATTTCTCGGTTTTTTGAGGTTGTGCTTGCAAAGGTCCTAATCCTTGCTTTTTTCATTCCCTTAGTTCTTACATTGAGTGAATCGACCTCGATGCAATCTGTTGCACAAAGCTTGCTTTTGCTGCATCGTCCTCGTTTTAGTTGGAAAGCGTTTAAGCTAAGAGCTATTCGTGAGTGGCAGGTGGTCGTTTTAATCGCTCTTAGTTTAGGAACTATCGTGGGGGCTTTTTCGCTTTTGTGGGGAGATGGTTTTCTTCCAGCTGTTGCAATTGGAGTGGGGATTATTGCTGGGGTTTCTACTTCTGCCATTTTCGGTATAGGAGTCCCTGTTTTTCTCAATCGATTGCATCTTGATCCTAAAGTAGCCTCAGGACCTGTTGTTTTGATGATCGTTGATATGTTGACTACAGCGATTTATCTGGGGATTGCTACGTGGTGGCTGCTTTAGTATCCATGGATACCATTACAACGAAACGATTGATTTTGCGTCCTTGGAAAGAAGAGGATTTAGAGCCGTTTGCTGCAATGAATGCGGATCCAAGGGTTATGGAATGTTTTCCATCTGTCAAAAGCTATGAAGAGAGCGCGGAAGAATATTATCGGATTATAGAGAAATTCAAAAAGGATGGTTATTGTTTTTGGGCAGTTTCGGTGATAAACGGGGCTGATTTTATTGGCTTCATCGGTCTACACAAGGTTAGCTTCACTGCTCACTTTACACCCGCTGTTGAAATAGGGTGGAGACTTTGCTTTGATCAGTGGGGCAAGGGGTATGCAACAGAAGGCGCCAAAGCATGTCTTAAGTATGGATTTGAAAAGCTAAATCTTCCTGAAATTGTTTCGTTTACAGTTCCTCAAAATGTCCGTTCAAGAGCTGTTATGGAAAAAATTGGGATGCATCGGGACCCAAAAGATGATTTTGATCACCCAAAATTACCTGAGGGGCATCCATTGAGAAGACATGTCCTTTATCGGATCAAGGCAGATGTTTATGAAAAAAATCATTTTATTTTTACTTAGCTTATTTTGTGTAGGAAGTATGACTCATCCTTTTAACTACGACTTGCATCTCATTTCTATCCTCGGGACTAATTCAAGAACGATGATTTGCTTTCATGGGTATGGGAGCAACTATGAGATAGCGGAATACATTCATGAAATGACCGATTCAACCGTTGTGAGTTTTAATCTTCCTGATCATGATCTACTTGATTACGATCCTAAAAAAGCTTCATTTGGAACTATGGAAGAGCTAATTCCTGCTCTTTATGTGCTGAAGAAATATGTCATTGAGAAAGGATTAGAATCGATCGACCTTTATGGGTTTTCGGCAGGCGGCGCTGTGGTAATCAATCTCATTGGGATCCTCAATACATCGACCCATGATGAAGAGTTGAAGCAAAGAGGTTATACGAAGACAGATAAGGAAAAGATGCTCAATGCGATTCAAAAAGGGATTGTGATTTTAGATGCTCCTCTTAAATCGATAGAGGAGATCTTGGATTTCAGAGGATCTAGTTCTGAATTTGAAATTCTGGCTCAAAACTATCGGAAAAATCAATTACGCCCAATAGATTCGCTGCTTCTTTTAAAGGGTTTGGCTCTGAACGTGATTTTGTATTTTGAAAAAAATGATGAAGTTCTTTTCAATCGTGATGATCCCATTTATATCGAACGGTTGAAACAAGCCAATAAGCTTGGAACGACGATGGTTATTATTGGCGATGAGGGGGG
>Ga0207156_10244_pt1 | contig 12941 bp, 12 predicted proteins | sample Alteio_BWMinHeat_24_FD_153514 | JGI IMG/M metagenome (GOLD analysis project Ga0207156, IMG submission 153514) | Enriched cells from forest soil in Barre Woods Harvard Forest LTER site, Petersham, Massachusetts, United States -... | ecosystem: Environmental > Terrestrial > Soil > Temperate forest >...
TCATTTTTGGACTTTTTACCTCTTTGCTCAGCAACCCAACATTTCAGATTTTGAATGAGAGGAAACCGAGGTCGACTATAACGGAATAACTTGAGCACATACTGACCATCTTGACTTTCGAAAACAGTAGATTGGTTACCGTGTGTTAGATAGGTGAATGGTTGATCTAGAATTTTTAACATTGTTTCATCTGCAGGAAATGTTTCCCACTCAGGATTGAACGCAATCTCAGCATGTGCAGGTGGGACCTTAAATTCTCGTTTACAAAATGAGGGAAGAGAGAGAACAAGAAAAGAGAATAAAATGAGCCGAAGAGTTTTCATCTCATCCTTAAGAACGAGGGGGTTGATAAACAAAGCACGAGCAGAATGGGTCCGATCAGAGCAAGGCTTGGGGTTAGTACTTGATTTTCTCCAAGAACGAGCATCCCGTCAAGGACTACTTTCAGTGCAATGAGGCCAAAAATAGAACAGACAGCAATGAAGAAGGGTCGGTTTTGTCTAGAAAAAACCATACAGGCCGGGCTGATTGCAAAGAGAATCAGAAAAGGAACTAGCGGTGCAAGCAGTTTGTGGAAGAGATGAGAATGAACGCTCGACTGCTCAGAAGACGCGATCCAAGCCTGAGTAAAAAGAGTGGAAATCGAACGATTCTCTATTGGAGTCCACCGATTTAAAATCGCCTTTTCATCCCAAAGAAGTTCAGGTAACTTTTTTCTTTCAAAACTTGCTTCCTTTTCCATTTGGTTTTTTTCATTGCGGACGAAATGAGTGACAAAACGACCACAAAGAGGCTCTAGTTGTAGATGTTTCATATGCCAAATATCACTTGGAGTACGAATCCAAAACACATCGAAAAGCTCTTTTTTTCCCCTGTCAAAATTTTGATACACAAGCTCAGAGTGGTCTTTCAATGAGATAGAATAGACATGCTCTTCTTTTCTTTTTTTGCCTTTATGTGTTTCTTTGAATGTGTCGATGGCCTCTTGAGCTGCCGGCGCTACCCATTCGCTATTGATAAACACAAGAGAAGAAAGGATACCGGCAAAAAGAAAAAAGGGACTCAGAAGCCGCTTTTTAGAAATGCCTGCCATTTGAAGCGCTGTAAATTCTCGATGCGCATTGAGATCAAAAAGAACTCTTAAAGCTGCCATTAGAAAGGCCAAAGTCAAAAAAAGCTCTAAAAGGCTTGCAAACGTATACATGTAAAAATGGAGTACATCGATCAAGGAAGATTTGGAGAGGAATCTGACGCCATGGACCGAAAGATCAACAACCATGTAAATCACTAAAAAACAAAAAAAGAAGAAGGAAAATGTTTTTGCCAACTGAGAAAAAATAGATCGTTGCCAGATTTTCATATTCGACCTCTCGAAATTCGATGGAGATGGAAAATAGAAGAGAGCCAGATAAAAAGGTGAGGAAGGAAGAAGGCGAAAATGGCCAAAAGAGGAAAGCTTTTTAATTTTGTCCCCAACAAATAACTGATTAAAACTGTGAGTGTCAAAAGAAGAGCGTATAGCAAATTTCTTTTTGAAGGATTTCTTGCTTGCTCAATCCCAAAAGCGCAGCCAAGGAGTGTAAAACTAAAAACAGCAAGCGTCAAAGAAAGTCTTCTTAGCATCTCTATTAGTGCAGGTTGTGGTTTTTTGTTCAAAAGAAGCATTTTAAAACTCATCGCATTGATGTCGAGATGAGAGCGGTTTTTCTTTAAGGCAGCAGATAGAAGGGGAGCTGATGTAGACATAGACGCTTGATTTTCAATGATCAATGGATCGAATCCAGAATCTGAATTAAGATGAGAAATAGTTGCCAGATGGGAGCCTTGGAGCTCATGGTCCACGATTTTGAGCTTTCGCGCCGAAAATAGATTAAGACGATGCGTATTTTCGTGATGAATGATCAGAGTGAGATCACGGGTCGCATTTTCATTTTTAACAGTCATATCCAGATAGGCATGTTTGATTTTAACAAGCTTTTGTCTTTGTAAAAGGAGTAGGGGATTTTGAGATGTTTCATGAAAAAAGAGGGTTTTTGATTCCCTTCTGCAAAAAGGGGCGATCTCAGCGCAAATAGAAAAATTGAAAATGGACAGAAGAGTTGAGACGAGAAGAAGGGGAGCGATGAGGGTAGATATTGAGAGTCCACAGGCTCTTAAGGCTGTAAGTTCATAGGTACGGCTTAGGCGTTGGAAGAGAAGAAGGGAGGCGATGAGAGCTGAAATAGGAATTGCGATCGGCAAAATGGAGGGAATCTGGTAAACTATGAAAAGTCCTGTTTTTCCAAACTGATAACTTAGAGCTGTAAAGCGCGCTATATCTTGAAAACGGGTTACCATCAGCACAGCGATAAACGCTGAAACAGATAGAAGAAACACGCGGAAGTAGCAATGTATGGCATAACGCCACAAAATCGGCATGTCACAAGTTTAACACAGCAGTTTCTCAACGTCCATTGGGATCGAAAAAGTTCTCTTTTGCTCGGCTATTCAGGAGGCCCTGATTCCAAAGCGCTTCTCTATGCACTTTTGGAAAATGATGTAAAACCCTCTCTTGCTCATGTCGATCACGGTTGGCGCGAAGAAAGTGCAGATGAGGCCGAGGTACTTCGAAAAGAAGCTGCTAAGCTAGGATGTCCTTTTTATACAATCAGATTGAATTTACCTAAAAAAGAAGATGTCGCACGGAATGCGAGATTTACTTTTTTTGCCTCTCAAATTCCTTCTCATCAAGCCCTACTTCTTGCACACCAAGCAGATGATTTAGCAGAGACGGTGCTGAAACGTATTTTAGAAGGGGCACATCTTCCCCATTTAAGTGGGATGCAAGAAGTAAGTGAGCAATATGGGATGCCCATTTGGCGCCCTTTTCTTAAAGTTAGGCGCTCAGAAATTCTCGAGTTTTTAAACGATCGTTCCTTAGAGCCGATGCTCGATCCGTCGAATGTCGATCCAGCGTATCTTAGATCCAGGATGCGTTTGGAAATTTTCCCCTTTCTCAATGAGACCTTTGGAAAGCAAACAACAGAAAATCTCGTACTCCTCTCCGAAAGGGCTCTTGAACTAAAAAGTTATCTTGATCGGAAAGTTGCTTCTGTCAAGGTACAAAGAGGTCCTTGGGGAACTTTTGTAGACTTAGAAGGTCTAGAACGGTTGGAAAGAAGGCATTTACTCCAAAATCTGGCTCGACAAGAGTCTTATGTGTTGGGACGTGAGCTCTTAGAGACCCTCTTAAATTGGGTGGAACAGAACCTCGAAAAGAAGCATTTGATAGTCAAAACAAAAAAAATTATTGTTGATAAAGGACGAGTATTTTTCTTTTCTTTGTCCGCAAAAGATTCATTTTCAACTTTCTAGAGATAATGCTAAGACAATTTAATTCTTTTTTGATATGAGAACAATTCTACCGTTATCGAAGGACTTGACTCTTGATTCGACATGAGTCTTTACTTTAACGAGAAAAGATGTTTTAATTAATCCGTTTTGAACAATTTATAAAGCAAACAAAGCAAGGCGTTTATGGCCAAATTGAGACCAGATTCCAAAAAAGGCTTCCCAGGAAATTTTCTTCTATTTCTCTTGGCAGCTATCCTGATCGTTATTGGAGTTCAGACATTTGCGTCTGGAGCTTCAGGAAAAGTCTCTTTTAGCCACCAGGCTGAACACTTGACCAACTTGAGTTTGACACAGCCTGAAAACAATCGAAAGATTGCGCAGAATGACAATCTCGTTACCTTTATGGGTCGTTTTCGCGACCAATTACCTGAAGATAGCGTAGAGCGCTACCGTTATCTAGAACTATTAAATCACAATCATGAGCTCAACGGCGAATCAAATCGTCTGAAAGAAGAGCTTGATGTATTGAAAAAGAATGTAAGCGATGCAGCAGATCTTTATTTACATGTGAACGGGCAGACTTTGTCTCGAACAGGCTATACTGTTGTGGGAGTCCTTCATGATATTCCTGATCGCGATAGCGCCATTGTTGTACAGAAACTAAACCCTCGAGATGTCGTCAGTCTTCCTCTTGCCCAAAAGAGCTTGAGCTTAGCACAGCAAACGCAATCGGTAGAGAGTTTGGATGTTGCAAGTAAAGAAATTTCCGATTTAGTGGCTCTTCTTCGCTCTCCTGCATTAGGTATTGGAAGTGAAGCAATGAAACTTGAATTGAAAGCTCTTGCAAATCAACTCTCTTCTGGAACTGATCATTCTCCAGAACTTCAGTTAAAAACTCTTCGCAATGCGTTAAACCAAGTCACTGCGATCATTGGCACATTAGGCCGTGAGACAGATGGAGTTCGTTTAGGGGCGCTGCGTAGTGTGCGTAGTTATGTAGAACAGTTGGCACAGTATTCTGAGGTTTCTCAAGATCTAGAGAAAAATAGTGCACAACTAGAAAAGTCGCGTCAAAAAGTGGCTTCTACAATTTGGTTTTTCAATAATCAAGAGATGTCTACTCGTGCTTTAGAAAAGCAAGACTCAGATGTTTTCAGCCATTGGTTTTCTCAGGCAAAAGAAGAGTGGGCAAGTTTTGATGGAAATAAAGGTCTTCCCTACCGAGCACCCGATCAGCCTCGCAATACGGTTCTTGAAAAAACGTTTAAGAGTGAAGAGCCACCCCCTAATTATTTTAGCGTAATCTTGACGATTTTGCCTGTGATGCTCGTCGTTTTATTCCTCTATTTCATCTTTTCAAGACAGATGAAAGGAGTTGGATCTTCTGCGATGAACTTTGGTAAATCGCCTGCTAAATTGATGACGAAAGACACGAATAAAGTCACATTTAAAGATGTCGCAGGAGCTGATGAGGCAAAAGAAGAATTAAAAGAGATCGTTGACTTTTTGAAAGATCCTCAAAGATTCACAGCTCTTGGCGCCCGTATTCCTAAAGGAGTTCTCCTTGTAGGTCCTCCAGGAACAGGGAAGACTCTTATCGCAAAAGCTGTGGCAGGAGAGGCTGAAAGACCTTTCTTCTCGATTTCTGGTTCTGATTTTGTTGAAATGTTTGTGGGTGTTGGTGCAAGCCGTATTCGCGATATGTTTGATACAGCGAGGAAAAGCGCTCCTTGCATTATCTTCATGGACGAAATTGATGCTGTAGGCCGTCACAGAGGCGCTGGCATTGGAGGCGGACATGATGAAAGAGAGCAAACTCTAAACCAGCTCCTCGTTGAAATGGATGGCTTTGACACCAAAGAAGGTGTGATCTTGATGGCTGCTACAAACCGCCCTGATGTTTTGGACCGCGCTCTTTTACGCCCAGGCAGATTTGATAGACGAGTGGTTCTTGATTTGCCTGATATTAAAGGACGATTTGAGATTTTGAAAGTGCATGCGCGAAAAATCAAGATGGATAGTTGTGTCGATCTGAATGATATCGCTCGCAATACACCGGGCTCTTCCGGAGCTGACTTGGAAAATATCCTCAATGAAGCTGCTCTTCTTGCAGCTCGCAAAGGAAGGTCTGCAGTCACTTCAGTTGAGGTGCGTGAATCTGCTGATAAGGTCCGTTATGGTAAAGAGCGTCGTAGCTTAGAGATGGACGAAAAGGAAAAGCTGACAACTGCTTATCACGAGTCTGGTCATGCCGTAACAGGTCTTCTAGTTAAATACAGCGATCCTGTTGATAAAGTAACGATTATCCCTCGCGGTTTTTCTTTAGGTGCTACCCACTTCATGCCGACCAAAAATAGGTTGAGCTATTGGAAGAAAGAAGTTCTGGATAAGCTGGTCGTTTTAATGGGCGGGCGTGCAGCAGAAGAAATATTTGTTTTAGATATGTCTTCTGGTGCTCAACATGACATCATGCAAGCGACAAAGATTGCTCGCAGTATGGTTTGTGAATGGGGAATGACCGATAATCTAGGGACTGTCACTTATGATGAAAGATCTGAGCAGGGTCAATACCTCGGCATGTCGGGTTATCATGAGAAGAATTATTCTGATGATACGGCTCAAGCAATCGATAAAGAAGTTCGTAATCTCATTGATGAGGCTCATAAACGTGCAGTTGAGATTCTAACTACGAATAAAGACAAAGTTCAACTCATGACCGATATGTTGATGGAGTTCGAGACTCTCGACTCTACTGATGTTAAAGAGATCATGGATGGCTCTTGGTCTATGGATACAAAAAGAACTCGAATTAAGTCTGCAGATGAGCTCCAAATAAAGTCTCCTCCTCCGATTCCAGCAGTTGTTCGACCTGCTGTAAATCCACAGCAAGATCCTGGAGTTGAAGGTGTTGGATAAAATCTAGCACTCCATATTAAAGAGTGCTAGATTTAATGTTTCCCTTTTGATACACTCTGGATTATGTGCAAATTGCACAAAAAAGGAGAAAATGTATGACACTCGCAACACTTTTATCTGATGTAGAAGAAGTTTTTAGAAGACCTACTGGAGTGCGTCTTTATGAAAAAGAAGATGCCTTTGTCCTCGAGGCAATTACAGCTGGTGTAAAAGCTGCCGATATCAATATTACTTTTGAGAAAGGAACTGTTTGTATCGAGGCTAAAGCCGGTGCTTATAGTTATTCATACTTGGTTCCACTTCCAACGCTTATTGATGAAACTGCGACACCTGTTGCCATTTCTGAAGATGGAATTTTGAAAGTGACCTTCCCTAAGGCGAAGGTGGCTAAACCCTTCAAGATTCTTGTAAAAACTGTTTAATTTTTCTGCTTTCCATTTGCCCCAATCTAATCCTAGGTTGGGGTTCTTTTTTATATATATTTTATTTTAATTTAAAATAATTGTTACTATTTTAGTTTTTGTTACGTTTGTTTATAATTCCGCATTATAAATTACTACAGGAAAATCTAGATGGCAGCTATATCCAGCTCACAGGCCTTTGTTTTTAAATTTCAAGAGAAGGAATCTATTTATAAGGTGGGAGTGAAAAATAATTTCTCTTTTATAGGATGGGATGAACAAAAAAAGGCTAAAGTAAAAGATACTTTATGTAAGTTTGCTCAAAATTCAACCACATCATTTTCTCTCACCGGAAACCATGTAGATTTTACTCCAGATAATATCGTTTCTGTGTTGGAAGCATTCATCAATCTTTCAAGAGCAAAATCGGAACAAACTTATTTTGAAAATCTGGATCCGGAAGAAGAAAACAGATGTAGAAATATTCTAAGTTCAAGTTTAGATTTTTGGGAGCCAGAAAACCGGGCTTTATATACTAAGGAAGATCAAGAGATGGATGTACAGAGCTCTAAAGAGCGCACTTTGCAAGCAGTAGAGAAGTGTAAAGTAGCTCTACAAAATGCACGACTCCATCTTAAGGTAGTAATGTAGACGGTTATTTTTTTCTCTTATAGATAAAAAATATCCCAACTCCGACCACAATAACAATCAAACCTCCGATCTCGAGTTTGTTTGCAATCGATTCATACTGTGATACTTCTTGATATCCTGCATTGATTCTCGCTTGACCCGATCCTGTAATTTGTTTGCCTACAACCTTTGAGTAAGGATTGGTAGAAAATAGAGAATTTGTAGAATCTACCCTTCTTTGACCACTTTCAAGCTCCGATCTTCCTTGACCCACTTGCATTGTGATGTAATTTGCAGCTAACAACATAATCACGCCAACTGCGATCACAGCTGAACCTAAAGCCCACTTATTCATGAATACCCCTCATTGACACGTATTATCTATCAAATATATTATTTACACAAAATGTGCAAATAATAGATACCTCCCGGCTTTGTCAAGGGGGGCATTTACCTATTTTACACGAAATCTAATGGAGTAAGTAGCCATGGATATTTAGGGTTAGAATGCGGTGCGTGACAACCGTCTTCAATATATGGTGCTAGTAAGGGGCCCCATGATAGCACATTGAAAAATGTAGCTACAAAGTCCAATGATGCATTAATGATTTGTCCAAAAGAAACAAAAGCTTCAATCGCCCCACGTGCTATTTGAGAAATGCCTGTATTGATAGCTTCATCATACCAATTACCAATAATTAAACCACTTTTAGCATCACGTTCGCCTACAGCTAACGTAATTACGCACATCATTAAGCCTGTGCCCATACGGACGCATCCAGAGACAAGAGAGACGCCAGGAATATAACCCAAAATATTTAAAATCAGGTTGTGTACTTTCAATCCAGTCACTAAAGGATCACGGAGTTCTTTGGGATAGTAATTGGGGGAATATTCATTCACATTGAAAGTATGATTATTAATTGCAAAAAGACCGAATGTGTTTACCATTTTTTTACCTTATGATTTCGAAAATTTGCCCATTTTGGGCTCAACGAGTGCAATGAGATCTTTTGATTTCATTGTGATCGACTCAGTTGTCAGACCACAATTAAAGGCTGCTTTTTCTTGCTCAGAGATCTGTTCATCGTAGTAATTATCGATGTTGAGGAGGTTACCAAAAGGAGGGACCGCTCCAACTTGTAGACCAAAACGTTCTTGGATGATCGCAGGGTCTTCAAATTCACATTTTTCTCCAACCATTTCGGCAACCGCTTTCATATCGACTTTTAGGTTTGATGGGATGTTGAATTGGAAATTCTTTTTCGTATTTTTCCCTCTAAGGATCAATGCTTTGATCCCCTCTTCTATCTTCGTATTGCGGACACGGGCAGAATCTTCCGATGTGGGAGTTGCTTCATGGACGAGGTGATCAAAGTCGATTTTTTTATGATGGAGTTGGTGAATGATCTCATTGCGGATGTTTTCTCCTCCAAAGAAAATGCGCGCTTTGATTCTATTGCCCGCAATTCGTTTTGTGTCAGAGGGAAAAAGAGAGGCTTCTCTGATATTTTTGAGTTTGAGAAGAGTCATGGTGAGTCTTTCCAATCCCATTCCAAATCCACCATGAGGTGGCATCCCATATTTAAAAATGCTGAGATAGTCATTGAAATTCGCCGGATCCATTCCTTTCATTTTGATCCCTTCCAGCATCGAGTCGTAAGTATGTCTTCTTTGGCCACCGGAGGTGATTTCTGTGCCAGCGCAGATCAAATCAAACGTGTTCGTTAATCCAGGATTTTCTGGTTGAGGATAGGCGTAGAACGGACGTTTTTCCGTTTTCCAATCGGTGACAAAAACAAGATCGGCCCCAAATTTTTCAGCAGACCAAGCGCAGAGCTCTCTTTCAGCTGCAGGACTTAAGTCAGGTTCATGCCGCTCATCAATCCCTGTCCGCTTAAAGTAAATCTCTTGTGCTTCTGCAAAGGTGATACGGGGAAAGGGGACATTGTCTGGAGCTTTAATGATTTGGTGATTGAGGACTTCTAACTCTGCTTTGCAATGGCGATGGACGAAATTGAGGATGAATTTAATGCACCCTTCTTGCACATCCATGATCTCTTCCCAACGCTCAAAAAAGCCCATCTCAAACTCAAACTGTTTTCCTTCAGAAAGGTGACGAGATGTTTGCGAAGGTTCAGCGCGGAAAAAGGGCATTAGAGCAAAAACGCGCTCATTGACACCCACCATGATCTGTTTGTAGAGCTGGCTGCTCTGAGCAAGCGTTGCTGTGTAGCCAAAATAATCAACATTGAAAAACTCAGCTCCCCCTTCTGAAGAGGCGCCGATGACGTTCGGAGCAAAATATTCAACAGCTTGAACTGTATCATGCATATAAAGACGATAAGCATGAGTGATTTCCGCCTGGATCCGGAATACAGCAGCAATTTGTCGATTGCGAAGAGCAATAGGGCGATTATCGAGAATAAACTCAAGATCTGAGTGGAGCTCTGGTTTGTAATATTCAACAGGAGGCACTTCGTGAATCGGATTTTCAATTGTGATCGTAGGATCTACAATTTCCGCTTTGTAGACAGAATTGGATGAGACGACTCGTCCTGAAATAGATAAAATAGATCCAGGCTGCAGATTTGAAATTTTTTGCAGCTCTTCTTTATTTTCGATGACAATTTGGATCAGCCCACTTCGGTCTCGCAGTAATAAGAAGGCGAGTTTCCCAAGAGAGCGGAGGTTGTTTAACCACCCCCGCACATGAACTTTTTTTTCTACACAATTTGGCAATTCTCGAGCCAAAACTCGCATAAAAAGCTCCTATCTTGCAGCCGATTCTTCAAGGATTGCTCTATGACTGAGCTTGATTTGGCCACGATCATTAATATCGAGCACTTTTACATCAATCATATCGCCTTCGCGGAAAGGAATGTCATGGATATTCTGAATTCTTGTGTTGGAGATTTCAGAAATGTGGCACAGCCCTTCTTTACCAGGGAAGATTTCGACAAAGAATCCAAACTGAACAATCGATGTGATACGCCCATTATAAACTTTGCCTACTTCTGCTTCAGCAGTGAGTCCATGGATGATGGCTTTTGCTCGAGCCATTGCCTCTGGACTTGTCGATGCGATACTGACAAGGCCGGTGTCGTCGATGTCGATCTGAACGCCAGTCTCTTCAATGATAGCACGGATTTGTTTGCCGCCAGGACCGATGACAATCCCAATCTTGCTTGGCTTAATTTGCAATGTTTCGATGCGGGGAGCATAAATAGACATTTCTTGTTTGTAGCTTGGGCAGACAGCAAGCATTTTTTTAAGAATGTGCTGACGTCCTTCTTTGGCTTGAGCAAGAGCCTCAGCCATGATTTGATGAGTGATTCCCTCAACTTTAATGTCCATTTGGAAAGCGGTAATACCCGTTTCATCGCCTGTGACTTTAAAGTCCATATCGCCAAGTGAATCTTCTACACCCAAAATATCGGAGAGAATCGCGTGTTCTTTACCTTCAAGAATAAGGCCCATAGCAATCCCGGAAACAGGACGTTTTACAGGGACTCCCGCATCCATCATAGCAAGGCAGCCGCCGCAAACAGAGGCCATTGAAGAGGAACCATTCGATTCAGTGATATTGGACTCAAGGCGGATCACGTAAGGGAAGTCTTCTTGTTTAGGCAAGATTGCGCTTAGTGCTCTTTCTGCCAGTTTTCCGTGACCTACTTCTCGACGGCCTGGAGCGCCGATTCGACCCACTTCGCCCACAGAAAAAGGAGGGAAAAAGTATTGCAAATAGAAACGTTGAGATCCTTCACCGTGTAAATCTTCAAAGCGCTGAGCTGTGTTTTCTCCACCGAGTGTACAAACAGCCAGGGATTGCGTTTCTCCTCGAGTGAAAAGAGAGCTTCCGTGAGTGCGTGGCAAGATCGCTTGTTCGACGTCAATGGCTCGGATATCTTTCAATCCACGACCGTCGCTTCTCTTTTTCTCAGAGAGGATCATTCTGCGCATTAAAGAAGATTGTAAATTCTTAAAGGAGAGGAGAACATCCACTTTAGAATGAGTTGCTTCTACTTTTTCTGGAAGGAGAGTTTTGAGAACTGTTTCTTTAATTTCACTTAAGACTTTTTCCCGTTCTTGTTTGGAAGAAATGCGCAGAGCCGACTCAAGAAGGGTGTTTGCTGCTGCATGGACAGCAGTATTGACTTCGTGAGGGATTTTTCTGAGAGTTCCTAGATTTTTTGGCTGCAAAAGGTCATCCTCAATGACAGAAGGGACAATACGCCTGGCTGTCGACAGGACCTTTTTCTTCTGTCCTTCGATCAACTCATCTAATAATTGGATCATTCTTCTTCTCTCTTTGCTTCTGAAAAAAAGTCCTCATGAGATCTGCTGATTCAGCCTCTAGAATGCGCGGAGTGATTTCAATTGTATGGATCGGATGCGGCTCCTTAAATAGGTCAATCCAACTTCCATTGGCACCCACCCGAAGATCAGGAGCCCCCCAAACAAGCCTTTTTACGCGAGCAGCTATGAGAGCCCCTCCACACATGCAGCACGGCTCAAGAGTACAATATAGAGTGGTCTCAACAAGCCGCCAGTTGCCAAGAGCGCCTGCGCCTGCAGAAAGACAAATCATTTCTGCATGAGCCGTCGCATCTTGTAAGAGCTCCACCTGATTGTGCCCCCGAGCAATAATCCGCTGGTTGTGCACAAGAACAGCTCCAACAGGAACCTCGTCTCTCTCAAAGGCCTTTTTGGCCTCTTTGAGAGCTTCTCTCATGAAGAGCTCATCATTTGGCTCATTTTGCATTCGCGCTCAATTTTTGCTGCAAAGTTTTAATTTGTTTTTTCAGACCTTCAGTATCTATTGTATACTTTTTCTGAACGCCTAGAATTTTCTCATTTAAACGAGCTACTTCTCTTTGGAGGGTTGCAATGATTTTTTGCAAGCTCTTCTCTTCAAGATCTGATTCTTGTTCTTTTTTCTTTGCTGCTTTTTCAATTTGAGCTGCTTTCTCTAATCGATCAAGAGTGGTTTTAGGAAAGACAACCCCATTGAGAAGGCAAAACAAGAATGTAGGAACTGCACCAAATTCTTCAGGTACCCCTTTTAAAATCTCTTGGCTTTCTACATCGCTCAAATCTTTAATCTGATCAAAGTCGGGATTGATCTTAGCGAGTCTATCAGCAAAACGCTTGTAAAGATCGCCATGCTTAAATACCCATCGATTTACAACAAATTCAGCAATGGATTCATTGCCTTGCGTAAGCTCTTTTTCATAAGCTGCAAAAATTTCTTCAGTAGTTAAACGATTTTGAGGGCGATTGCCAAAATAGGTCCGGTAAAACAGAGGATCTGCATGAAGATGGTCAGATTTAAGATCTTTTTTGATAGCATCGAGGATCTCAAAAGTCCAATTTTGTAAAGCGTGAAATTGATTTTTCATGGGTCCCTGTGGGTTAATTTCGGTTTGAGAGCATACCAAAAAAAGGGGTTTTCTCAAGAGAAAAATCAAGAAGGATTGCTTCGTTAATCAAAATCGAGTACAATGTAGGTCAATAAATCAACCCTAAGATCGGAGAACTTCTTCCATGTCATTAGATAAAGGTACCAAGGAAGAGATCACCAAAAAATTTCAGTTACACGAAAAAGACACCGGTTCTGCCGATGTCCAAATCGCGATCCTAACTGAAAGAATTGCTGAG
>Ga0207156_10166_pt1 | contig 12917 bp, 16 predicted proteins | sample Alteio_BWMinHeat_24_FD_153514 | JGI IMG/M metagenome (GOLD analysis project Ga0207156, IMG submission 153514) | Enriched cells from forest soil in Barre Woods Harvard Forest LTER site, Petersham, Massachusetts, United States -... | ecosystem: Environmental > Terrestrial > Soil > Temperate forest >...
AACTGAGAATGTCACTGGACCTGCCCCAACGGATTTTAGACAGGAGGTGAAGTTGAAATGGCTTTTTCAGTTCTCGGGACTTTAGGAACTATTTTGGGTCTTGGACATGGGGCAGAATCACTGGGCGCCATTAATCTGGCGGGACAAGCTCAAGTGAATCAAGCGGTCTCCGCGATGGTCGACAACCTGAAGCAAAACGCGGCAGTCAATCAATCGATGACCGGCGCCTCCAATGAAATGGTTCTGCAAAACGCGATGACCGGAAAATATTCGATGCAGCAAAATTCCGCGGCCTCCACGTATCAAACGCAGCTCCAAATCGCCAACAAATGGATGACCGTTTTAAGCGGATCTCAATAACAAAGGAGGTGATAAACATGGCTCTAGGATTATTAGGATCAGGGTTAGGCTTAGCGGGAGTTTATGAGGCCGGTCAAATGCAGATGGCGCAAGCGAGCGCCCTGCAAATCAGCAACATTATGACGAACATGGTCACATCTCAACTGACCAATATGGCGTCACAACAAAAAACGTTGATGGATGCCGCCGCGGGAATTGGTTCAGCCTACTCCAACGGATCGGCTGGACTCTATGGGGCAATCTACTCAACCAATAACGAGATGGGAAGCATCTTTAAAAAGGCTGGAGGGCATTGAATGACAGCCGGTCTCCATCCGGAGACCGGCATCTTTCTTGAAAGGAAACCATCATGATATCAACCAACAGAACGCCGCAATCGCCGATAAGCAAAAAAGTTTGGCAAACTTATCTTGAATTTCTGCAGCGATTAAAAACGGAGTCTCCCGCGGAATACAACCACGTCCCGACGGTGCTGAAACATTTCACTTCACCCGAAATTCAATTATTGAAGACATCCGATATTCAGGCGCTCCAAGCAATGAACGCGCTTCCGGAGCGCCAACCTGAAACGCTCAATACGGAGCAACGGCTTGCAGCGCAATCGTATATACGGACTCTTCGAAAACTGAAAGACGATCCTAAAGAATACGCAAAGATTCCGGCGATATTGAAAGTGCTCTCCGACGACGAAATCGAGCATATAACGCCGGAAGCCCTCAACGCGCTTCGGTTTCTCGGCGCGCTTCCGGAAACACTCTTCCAATCCGGAGAAGCCTCCATGGAGGAACTGAATGAAGCCTTAAATGAGTTGGTCAAGACAAATCCCGATTTGGCAAAAGTGGCCAATTTAAAAGACGCTGTGAAATTTGCAAAACATCCCGCCGTCGTTGCCCTGATGAAAAATAGACCGGAATTCCAGCGGATGATCAACCGAGAAATAGAAAAAAAATTGAATCCATTTTTAGAACCAGGTAGAACAAAACTTGAAAATCATCCGTACGAAACACATCCCTACGGCGAAGAAACAACGCCTGCGCCGCCAATGAAGTTTTTAGATTTAGGATGGCTTCTGAATTCTTGAGGCAATCGCGGAACCTCATTGTTTGTGAGACTGCCTTGAGATTGGATACTGGACCGCGGCGACAATTTCATCCATAAGGTGTTGTCTGTAGTTAATATATTCTTGAACCGACGCAATTGAACTGGCGGCAGGGACGTCACCACAATACTTACCAGGCCAATGATAACTGTGAGTATTCGCATAGCTGAGAAGGAGTCTCGTTTGACCCTCGCCCGAAGTCCCATTGTTACTTAGAAAATCATCCAGGAGCAAATCATCTAGGCTTGGGGTTAGGGCTTCCGGATGCTGCATTTGATAACGCGCGAGGGATGTCTCTAAGGCGGCAAGAAGTAGTTTTTTTTCAGTAAGTATTGGGGCATAATAGTCTTGTACTTGTCCCACCGTGTCGAAGCATCCAGTAAGAATGGATATATCGCTTCTAACCTGCATAAGTTCGCATACTTTGTCGCCTCCCGGTGCACCTTGAGGTGGCAACAAAGCAGTTTCTTCTGCATCGCTAAATCGCTCTAGATATGTAATGATTCTTGCCGATATTGCATCGCTGACTTGACGGAGCGAGATGTTTCTAAATGCATCCATGCTTATTTTTCTCCTATTTATTTATCACTACGTGAAGCAAAATCGTCAAGTACATCGGATACTAAAAAATGATTGCCTTATTGTTAACGTGAAGGAGGAACGTGAAGATCCCCGAATTTCAAAGTTTGTTGAAAAACGACGGAGTCCTAATCATGAGTAATATTGAATTTCGAAAAGCCGCCAAGAATGACATAAAATTATTAATCGACCTGCTCTTTCAGTATCATAAAGTGCATCACGTTTCTTCACCCGATCGCGGGCGGCTTGAAAAAATGCTGCTCGAACTTCAGAACGAGCCGAATCACGGCCAGCAGTTTCTCGCTTTACGAGACGGCAAACCGATCGGATTTGCCACGTTCTTTTTTGTTTTCAGCACGAGCTTTGGGGAAAAAGTAGCGATCTTAAGCGATCTCTTTGTGGAAGAAAGCTACCGAAATCAAGGAATCGGCGAGCAGCTTTTTAAGTATTGCGCCGACTACGTTAAAAAGCACGGCTACCGGCACATGGATTGGGTAACGTTGCAAAATAATTTCACCGCCAAAAAATTCTTCGAAAAACTCGGCGCTTCTTTACAACCTTATCTCCTTTACAGCCTGGATTTTTAACGCACTACCACAACGCCGGCCATTCCCACGCCGCCTTTCTCTCCGTGAAAGTCGCAGTGATAGTGAAAGGTTCCCGGATGCGTAAACCGATGCTCATAGTAGCTTCCGGATAAAAGATCGGGAGACTCAAAGCCCGCCTCATCGAAAACAATTTTGTGCCGCCCAACTTTATCGACGAAACGAACCGTTCCGTTTTGCCGAATCGTCATCGTTTTCGGCGCAAAATCAAAGTTAGTCACCGTAACAAGGGCGGCGGTCGAAGAAACAGGGAGAACCGTTCTATTTTTAGCCGGAAAAACGTACCAACTGAAATAAATTCCAATTCCCAGCAGAATGACACTCCACCAAAGCGCAAGCGCTGTCTTCATCCAAGGCTTGTAATGCTTGAATCGAACCCATTCCGGAAGAATCTTGGTTCCCGCCGCCAAGACGATGTACAGGCCCAAAAGTTCCGCCACTATCCCGAGCATGGCATGGGCCATCGGGATGGCAAAGCGAAAATCATGGAGAGCGCTAAAAAAATGCGGCGCGACTTGCCGGCGAAATGACGGAGCCATAATGAGAAAAATGAAAATGAGATTTAAAACGACAACGGTCGATTGACAAATCTGATGGGCGCGGAAATTTCTGCGTTTGGCAAATCCCCGGCCCACGAGAAGCGCAATCCCCATGGCAAGCTGTACCGTCAGATTTAAATCTTCACGAAACGACGCTTCCGTTCCCAAAAATCCGTGCATCACAAATGATTTTTCTTTTCCATCCCGTATCCCTCTCCCAATTAAACTGATTCAAACCACTTAGGGACGGGTAAAAGATTTCCATAAGGAGGTCGAGAGAGATGAAACAATATCGATTTGGAATATTTTGGGTTTTTGTATTTATGTTCTTGAGTGGATCGATTTTCGCTCAAGCGATTTATCCAAAAATTTACAGTGTTACTCATAACGGTGCCGGAAAAACGCTAGCGCCGGGAGATAAACTAACGGTCGTACTTCGCGGGGAATCGGGAGGAATCGCAACATTCGACATTACGACCGTCGTAATGGATGTCCCTATGCAAGAAGCCTATCCGGGTAAGTATATTGGAACCTATACGATTCCCGCAGGACGTCAAATCCCTTTTGCCAGTGTGGCGGGACATTTACGTTTGAACGACTCAGAATCGAGATTGGTGGCTTTGCGTTCAGTCGTAATCTGGGATAATACGCTTCCAGTCTCGGATAATTCCGAAGTAAGCCCGGCGCCAGGTTCACAAACAACATCGGTTCGACCGTTCATATCGGTTTATTTTTCGAATCCGATTCAAGTCTCTTCCGTGGACCTTACGATTGACGGCAATCAGTATGCGGATCAAGCTAACATTACGCCAAACTCCGTCAGCGTGACACCTGTGTACAATTTGTCTCCCGGAGCTCATCATGTCATCATTTCAGCGATAGATACCACGGGACAACGAATCTTGCGCGAGTGGAACTTTTACGTCGCAAACTATACCGGAGCGAAATGACCAGAGGCCTCCTCAGGAGGCTTCAAAACCGCAATGCTTGTGGGCCCCATCGCAAAAGGGCTTAGACTTCGAGTGACCGCAGCGACATAACGAGAACGGTCTCTTCTCAACCGTAATCGGTTCGCCTGCGGCATTCGTTAAGGTTACATCCCCATCTACAAGAATCGGACCATTCGGTCGAATTATAATTTTTGTACTCATGAATTCACCTCGTTAGATCTTCATCATGCTTTTCTTGCTCATGCAATAACTCCTCTTCTCTTTTTCTCACCCTTTCATCATACTTTTGGATCTGCTCTTCATTCTTGATTTCTGCACGTTTCAGATGAGCGTCATAATATCGGATAGACGGCTGTTTCTTTAAGGAAGTCGGCCCTTGAGGAGCCGGAGATACAGGGGGTTTAACGATCATCTTCCCCTGTTTAAAATAGACAACGTGGAACTCTCTTCGTTCCCATGCATCGGCTTCTCTTAAATGAAATCGCCTTACTCTCGCCTGCAGATGAGGGACGAAATGCAATTCTTCTTCCCGGCCAATCATCGTCGAGGATTTTAAAGAACGCAATCTTACGCGACCTTGAAAAACCCGCACATGGGTCGCCTGATCTTCGTATCGAACGGAAAAATCGGTTCCAATGGCGTCAATGGAAGCCTGCGGCGTTTCAAGACTAAACGAATTTCCCCGATGATGAATGAACGCCTTCCCATACGCCAGATAGATAGAATTAAGCGGATGGCGGGAGGAAGCAATGCTTTTGATTGTTCCTTCCGTCTTTCCAACCAGTATAATTTCGGTCTCTCCTGGAAAAGTGAAATGAAGATTTCCCCCGGAAGAGACTCTAAGGGTCGAAGAAGAATTCAATCGATCTTGCAAATGAACGGGCTTCCAATCATTTCCATCCCGAATGAAAACTTCTCCCTCGACTTGTGTGACAATCGAGGCCGGGACGATTGGAGCGCTTGGCTGAAAAGCAACCGGCCTCTCTAGGGCCGGTTCATTCAACGAATAATTTCGATTTAAATAGAGCGAAAGTCCGATAAAGCAAATAAGCACCGCCGCAATAGCATATCGCACTGGGTAGGAAAACACCCCTGGGGCCTTGCGATTCGGCATCTTTTCCCATAAGCGGTTACGAGAAAAAGCAGACATTTCCGGAAGTGTGTATCGGTGGAGAAGTTGATTCATCTCATCAACCGCTTGGCAATCTCGGCATGAAGAAGCATGTGCCAGAAGCTCTTCCGGCAACGAACTACCCGACTCGCGAAAATCCGCGACGCGGATGCAGGTTAAATTCTCTCGGATTTCATCCATGGTTCCAAGCTCTTTTTGAGTTCCAATTTTGCCCGCCAAACGCGTGTTTTAAGCGCTCCCACCGGAAGATGAAGAATCTCTGAAATCGCCTCATAGTCCAAGCCGGAGATTGCCTGAAGAACCAGCGGAACACGAAGGGACTCCGGAAGTTTTTTAATTCCCTTCTGGACCAATCGTGATTCTTCTCGTCGGAAAGTTTCATCTTCAGGATTATTGGACGAAGAAGGAACGTCAACGCCCATTTCATCGAGTGAAATAAGATGCTCTCTAAATTTTCTTCTCCGGTGATAAGCGACATGAGTCGTGATACTGTAAATCCAAGTAGAAAGCTTCGAATCCCCCTTAAACCGGCCGATGGATTTCCAAATTTCAGCAAAAACATCCCACAAAGCCTCCTCGGCCTCTTGAAAACGCCCCAGTAAATTGTAGAGCGTTGCATAGACCCTGGAACGATAAGCCTCCACAAGGCTTTCAAAAGCCTCTTTATCCCCTTGTTTCAAGCGCTCAACCAAGAGGGTTTCCTGTTCCAAGATCTGTTTCAATGTATTAGTCCTCTTCCAAGTGAAATCGTCACACGGTTAACCCAAAACAGCGTTATGATGCGAGGGTCTGAGATAAGTCTATTGGCTGATGATGCTGATTCCAATACTCCGCAAAATCCCGAACAAATTTTTGCTGTAGGCTATTCAAAGAGAAACTAATCGCGAGATAAGTACCGATAAGGATGTTACTATTAAGGGGCAAGCTGATGGCAACCGGAGCCGCAAAAAAGTTTCGGACAAATTTCGGAAGTTTCCAAGAAAACCGAACCCCTGCTCGGAGCGCGTCCTGGATGGCCTCGTCCGGCGAAAGGCCGTTGGCCACTTCCCAACAAGCCCTCATCAATCTGGCGCGGCCATTCCCTTCGCGGCAGTGGCCGTAGATCTTGCCAAGAAAGTTACCGACGAGCTTGATAAAATCTACGACTATTTCAAAATTTTTCGGAACACCCCGATCTGGAATTGGAAACCTATCAAACGAAAATCCTTCGCCTCTATCAGACCACAATTCTGATGGATCTTTCCCTCTCAGAGGTGCGGGACAAAAACTAATAATCTTTCTGATGCCGATACGTGCAAGTTCACCGTAAGCTTTCTTCGAGCGAGGTTGGCCGCCGCTTGAAAATACTCCTGGTCTAAAGTTAGGAACATTGGGGCACGAACGACCTTCTTCACTCGTTTTGCATACCAATCTTCTGTAAACCCAGGATGTCGGCACCGCAATCGGAAACGCCACCGTACGTATCACGGGACGAACCGATCCGTACACCAGAGAACGAATCATAACTTCATTTTACACTAAAATAAATTCAAAGTCAATTGCGACGCATTAATAATAAGTTAAGAAAGAGTTGTGAAACAGGAACTATTCAGATTAGCCAAAAATATAATAGCGAGTGCGCATCCTTATCTTCGCCATCGGGTCACGTGGAGACGTTCAGCCTTATGTCGCCCTCGGCCTCGGCCTAAAGGGAAAAGGCCATCATGTTCGCATCGCCGCTTCTCTTGAATTCAAAGAATTGATCGAAACGTACGGTCTTGATTTTTTTGGATTGACCTGGAACTCACGTGAATTTATGTCCGGTCCCACCACCGATACCGGACGAAACATGGTTAAGCTTTTTACCCGCGCGTTTCACAAGGATAAACTCTTTTCGAACGAGATGCTCTCCGAATGCGTGGAAGCAAGTCGAGGCATGGATGTGGCTATCCTAACGCCTCTGGCCTACTGGGGAGCAAAAGTCAGGCAACCATTCGGGATTCCGAAACTGATGACATCCTTGGCGCCGGTAAGCCCCACCCGGGAATTTCCTCAATTTATTTTCCCCTCACTGCCGAACAACGTTCCATTTCGCAAACATTACAATCTCCTCTCTTACACCTTATCCGTAAACGTCAGTTGGACCTTGATGCGCAAGGCGCTGATGGATATGGGCAAAGAGACTCCGGAATTCAGCCGGCCGCCCATTTTAAATCCGTGGTACCAGCCGGACAATCAACAAATTCCCATACTTTACGGTTACAGCCCTTCCGTTATTCCGCCGCCCTCCGATTGGGGAGACTGGCTCATGGTCACCGGTTTTTGGTTCCTGGATCGGCCGTCTGACTGGAAACCACCGATGGAGGTTCTTGATTTTCTCGGCTCAGGGAAAACCCCCATCTTTATTGGATTAGGAAGCTTGTCGGTGAAAAACCCGGAACTTTTTGCCAATCAAGTTTTCGAGGCCTTGGCAATGGCTGGCGAACGAGCCATTTTTGCTGTCGGATGGAGCGACCTGAAAAAAATTCGATCCCCAAAGAACGTCTTGATGCTTGACGCCATTCCTCACGATTGGATTTTTGGACATGTCTCGGCTGTCGTTCATCACGGAGGCGCCGGCGTTTTTGCGGCTTCGCTTCGGGCTGGACTTCCTTCCCTGGCGGTCCCTCATTTCGCCGATCAATTTCTTTGGGGTGATCGCATCGAAGCCCTCGGCGTCGGGCCAAAATCGATCCCCCGCCAGCGGCTCACGCCGAAACAGTTAGCCGACGCCATCACGAAGATGGCGCATGATAAAGAAATACGGCTGAAAGCCGCGGAACTTGGCAAAAAAATTCAAGAAGAAAACGGGGTGTCGCGCGCGGTGGAATGTTTCGAATCTTGGGCGAAATCATCCAACGCCACCGCCTTGGTATAATCGGAGAAAAAAAACGACACCACCTATCGCGATAGGCGGTGTCGTTTTTAATTAGTATTCTTTTTCTTTCTCGTTTTCGTCTTCTTCAAAGTCCTTCTTTTTGGGTCTATTTTCTCTTTCGATTGGATTTTCTGGATTAGGCATCTCTGATTTCCTCCTTTCTTCTAGAATTACAACCTCCAATTATTGGCGGGTCAGTTCCATCCGTATTTCTTTCGACGTTTGACCTGACGCATTTTCGGAACTCAAGTAGAGGATCAAATGCGTATTATGGTGCAAGTTACTGCTATCAATGGGGAAGTGAAAGTTGCCTTGACTATCCGCCACGCCGGATGAATTGTACACTTCGTCGTTCTTGTTGGCCAGAAGACGAACTCTCACCACCGCGCCCGGCAAAGTTTTTCCGGTTACGTCAAAAAGCGGAGAGACGGTAGCCGCAGGATTTGGAGAAATGACCTCCATCGGCAGTATTCCTCCCGGAAGTAAAGCCGGCACCGCGTTGTTCATGCTATCAGAAGCCTTTTTTTGAATTGAAAAGGCATTTCCAGCCGTCATTGAATCAGTCCGGCCGCCTGAAAGATCCAAATTAACGGTCACATCCATGGCCGCCTGCGCTAAATCGGCAGGCACCGTATATTTTCCTACGTATTGTCCTGACGATACTTCCTGCATGTTTATTTTCTCGCCGGTTCCAAGGGTCATCGCGGCATTTCCGCCAGGCGCTCCCATCATTGTCACCGTCACGGTTTGCCCCGGAATTGCAATAGGGGGAAAAGCCGATACTCTGCTAATTAAGCGTTCAGGGGTTAGAGGAATCGACGGTACGGCGCTGGGATTTAATGCCGTAGTAGGGCCTCCGGTTCTACTGGAAATGCTCACGGTACGCGTAGAATCCAGCCAGCTCACATCCGCCCCCAAGGCTTCGCTGACAAAGCGAAGGGGAACTAAAATACGGCCATTCATCATCGCCGCCGGCGCATCTAAAGATTGCGGATTTCCGTTGACGGTCGCCATGTTCGATCCAAGCGCCAGGTCAATTTCAGTGTTTCCCCGCGTGGCTGTGATCGAGCGCGTCATCGAATTATAGTTCACGGTTGCTCCCAAGTGCTGGAAAATAGTTCGCAAAGGAACCATCACGCGGCCGTTTTGAAGAATCGCAGGCTGGCTTGAAATAACGGACTGACCGTCAATGACGAGTGCAACCGGAGTTCCAAACGATGCGGCGTTACCGGAGAAACCGAAAACCATTCCGGCCAGCAGAAGCCAAGCCGGTATTATTTTGAAGTTACTAAAAGAAAATCGTTTCATCTTTTATCATCCTCCTTAGGTTTATTGAGTTGCTTCAGCATACCGATTAATTTTTGAGTACACAAGGCGTTGATACAGAGTGTTTCCGTGTTCCAGTGTGATTTCAAGCTCATTTCCTTTCTGAAGAGAGAGTGTTAGCTTAAGCTTTTCACTCTCCGTGGTGGTAACGAATTGGAGAACTCCATTGCCGCTCTGTTCGCCTACATATTGCCGATGAGCTCCGTCGGTATCGAACCAGTGCAAGAAATACTTCCCCTGGTCGCTCGTGAGAAAACCCTTGCCTTCATAGCTTCCTTGCTTGTCCGCCGATTTTCGCTGCAATTCAATCTGCAAAAATTCATGGTTTATCGCAGGCTGGATTTTCAACATGTCCTCCGTTGCCGGTCGAGCGCCTTCCTCCTTCACGACGCCTCCTTTCCATGTGCCCACAAATTGAGAAAGCATTGCATCCACTTGGGCCGCTCTGAGTGATTGCCAAGAAAGCAAGCTCACCACGGAGATCGCCGTCAGCACACTTTTAATCGTCTTTGTTAAAGTAGGTTGCATTTTATCTCACCAATTACAGCTATACCCTCGACGAGGCCGACTTTAAACATTCTCTCGATTTTTTTTTCGTTTTAGATTATGGGTGATTAATTCGAGTGAATGGCGCTCTCGGCGGGCGGCGGAGTCGCTCCGCGAATTTCGATCCCTTCCCGCTCCAGGCGCTTGAAGATTCGCTTATTCAATTCTCCCCAAATATCAAACTGCGCTTCATAATATTGTACCTGTAATATGACAAGAAACCGCAGCCCTGTCTCGGAAAGCTGATCGAGCCTTACAATGGGATCGAACTCTTTGACAAGACCGGGCAGTTCTTTCACGAGGCTGCGAAGTTCTTCTTTCAGAGCGCGTTCAACCCGCTCCGGATCAGAGCCATAATTCACATTCACCGGCAGGACGATGTTCACCGGAGGGTCAGGCATATTATAGTTGATTAAAGTGTTTTGGGAAAGTTTTGAGTTCGGAATGACAATGAGATAATTAGACGGGTCCCGCACCGACGTGGATCGCCACCCGATATCCATGACGTGGCCTTCCTCGCCGGAACCCAGCTTGATTCGGTTGCCGACGCGAATTTGTTTGCTTAAGATGATATGGATGCCGGCGAAAAAATTAGCCAGCGTATCCTGCAGCGCCAGCGCCACCGCCAATCCTCCGATTCCCAAGGTCGTAAGAAGCGGCGTAATGTTAATTCCCATGACATCCAAAAGGATGAGGCCGCCGACCAGAAACGTAATAAACTCGGCCAGACTTTTGGTTAAGCCGACCACCGGAAAGGTGGCCGGGGTTAGAACCGGTTTGCTGTAATGGCGGAAAAGCGCCGCCACCGCTTCAGCGCCTGCAAAAGTCAGCGATATAATGAATAAGGAGAGTAAATATCGATCGACCCTTGCATCAAGCTTGGGAGGAAGCTCCACAAGGCTTGTTCCAATGTGCGCGCCTAAAATGAAAATCCAAAAGATCGAAGGAATTTTCAAAATTCCCAGGACTACTTTTTTGAGCTCTGTCCCTTGTTTCTTAAGTGATCGCTCGAGCGAGCGCATCAGGAAAAATCTTGCGCCAAGGCCGACGATGACGACACCGGCAAAAACGCCGGTGAAGACTATCCATTCTTTTGCCGTCGCCAGAGTGAGAAGTTTTATCATGCCATCAGTTTACCCGGCTCCGCCATTAAACACAGGACTTGACGTTGAAACAGACAAACTTCAGACGAGGCCAAACACGCCTCTTAATATGGAATTGAAGAGAAATCATCTTTATCTCTTAAAAAGCGATCCGAATCTCCGCCTGATTTTTTGGCGACAGGCCCATGACAGGGATTTAGGCCGTACGCTTCTCTATTTTGTGGTCGCGCCCAAACCCAATGAAACGGTCGGAGAAGTCAAGGACGCATGGATTGTTCCCGACCTGCTATTAAAAAACTCAAAACCACATCTTCCTTAAAGCAAAAGTTTACCCGAATCCTTGGAGGCTGTACCATGTAAAACTGGAAGGTCCGTTCGTGCCGGGTCTGCCAATCCATCCCGCTATATACGCAAGGGCTTGATCTTTTTCGAAGAATTATCCTGTTCCTCTAAAGGATGGATAATCTCGCTTTCCTCCGGCGGCAGGTTCAGCAACCATAACCAGTAATCGCGGTGCCGTTCATCCGCGAGCAAGGATAAGAAGTCTCCAGGCAAAGCAGTCGCGGAGGCCGTACTGGCGGCCACGGCCGTAACCCCTGTGATAATCGTCGTGGCGGCGGAAGACCCCAACCCGGATGAAGACGAACCACTGGATACGGCACCGCTGGAACTGCCGCCACCCGAACTGCCACCACCTGAACTGCCACCGCCGCACCCCAATAAGCAGGTTCCGTTAAAGATCACTTGTCCTGTTGGCGTGTTGCCAACAATAAGTGTATTGGATGGAGCCACGGTTCCGTTGATATCAATCGATATCCCGTTTTGCGCCCCTTGTGCTTTAACGGTAAGCGTTCCACCTTGAACATTCACGTTGAATTGGCTTGTGCTAGTTCCAATCACGTTGGCCGCTGTTATGCTTGAATTTCCGGTAGCGGTGAAATTGGTTTGTGGATCGATGACTGAGCCACCGGAAGTTAATGTGATTTGTCCCCCGGAGACTGTTCCAACCGTCATGTCTCCCGCAGTGGTGGAAATCGTTACATTGTTTCCCGAACCCGAGGCAGTCACATTGCTCACGGTCATCGCACCGGCGTTTTGTACATAGGTTCCTCCAGCCGTCGAAGTGGATGTCAGTGAACCTGTAATATTCGTTGAAAGGGGCGTTACACTGCTTCCGACCGACGCTCCACTCAACGTCAGGTTGCTTGCCGTAATGCTCGAACTGTTATCGGTGATCGAACCATTGCTGGTCGCCGCCAGCGTCACCGCATTGCTTCCCGCGTTCACTGTACCCACCGAATAATTCCCTGCGTTCGAGAAGTTCACCACGCCGCCGGTTGTCGCTGCCAACGTTCCCGTAATGTTTCCTTTCAGAGACGTGCCGGAGCTTCCCACCGTTCCACCGGCCGCTGTCAAGGTTAAGTTGCCGGCCGTGATGCTCGAACTGTTATCGGTGATTGAACCGTTGCTGGTCGCCGCCAGCGTCACCGCATTGCTTCCCGCGTTCACTGTACCGACGGAGTAATTCCCCGCGTTCGAGAAGTTCACCACGCCGCCGGTTGTCGCTGCCAACGTTCCCGTAATGTTTCCTTTCAGAGACGTGCCGGAGCTTCCCACCGTTCCGCCCGTCGCGTTCAACGTTAAGTTGCCGGCTGTAATGCTCGAACTGTTATCGGTGATTGAACCGTTGCTGGTCGCCGCTAACGTCACCGCATTGCTTCCCGCGTTCACTGTACCGACGGAGTAATTCCCCGCGTTCGAGAAGTTCACCACGCCGCCAGT
>Ga0207156_10249_pt1 | contig 12695 bp, 14 predicted proteins | sample Alteio_BWMinHeat_24_FD_153514 | JGI IMG/M metagenome (GOLD analysis project Ga0207156, IMG submission 153514) | Enriched cells from forest soil in Barre Woods Harvard Forest LTER site, Petersham, Massachusetts, United States -... | ecosystem: Environmental > Terrestrial > Soil > Temperate forest >...
GCAACTGTTGAAAACATTAAAATCAACCCTTGATGAATCACAGATCCACCCGATTTTCCAAGACGAGAACCAACCCCATCAATCGCTGCCTTACCTTTAAGTTTCGATTCATTGCTTAGAGGAATGAAGGCGATTTCCTTTGTTGCATCAAAGAAGGTATATTTCGATGCCCGACTTAAAATATTTTGCAAAGACCCAAAAGTTACGCAAAGCATCAGCGGTGTCATATTGAGAAGAGAGGCGATCCAAACAAACATTTGATTTGGAAAAATGATAAATTGGAAAAAAAGAATGGCAGAGGTTGCGACAATAATCGGTGGGATGAGCGCGCATGCAGTCCAAGAATAACGTTGGATGGCTTTGCTTGTGGTCAAAAAGCCTGCAACGCTTGCGATCACTGCCATGATAAACATCACCTGCCCCATATAAATACTGTAATCGTTCGGATTAGGGTAAAGGGCTTTCATCTGATCTTTCCACGCAACTTCCACCAAGTTCATTGCTACGTTATAGGTAAAGACGATGAGGGCAATGCAAACTAAATATTTGGATCTTGCAAGGTAAGCAAAATTTTCACGCAGTGACATCCGGATTTTTTGTCTTGGGGGGTTATGTATTTCTGAAGGGGTAATCACTCGAACATTAAGCCAACGAAAGATGGCCATAGTCAAAAGACCACATATTATGATCGTACAATTTACAAAGAGAATGGATTGATCCCATGCATTCTTGCCGTACGGGAGCCAAGGAAGAAATAGATTACTTGAAAAATGGATCGCTGCGTAGCCAGAAAACATACCTGCTATATTGCCACCAAAAGTGAGAAGGCCATAAAAGCGCTTAGCCTCACCTACAGAGGTCACTTCGTTCGCAAACCCCCAAAAAAGGACAGTGAAAATCGTCGTAGACCAGAGTTCTGCCATCACGTAGAAAAAGGTAAATGTCCAATTCCGGTAAATGGCGATAAACCCCCTAAACCCATCAGGTAAATAGTTTTGGAGTTTGTTTGCCAATTCATTGGGATGGAGAAAATCTTGGGCAGGGTATAAAATAAATGTGAAAAGGAAGAAAAAGACCAAGAAAATGGACATGATGATGTAAAAGACTTTTTCTCTTGTAAAACGATTCGATAGCCGAGTAAACAAGAGGGTAAAAAGAATCGCACTAGGAAGCACGGCCCATAGTTTGATAAAAGGGATCGTCTCAGCTCCAGAGTGAGAGGCTGTAATTACGATTGTATCTTTGTAGGATCTAAGGATGTTGTAATTGAATGCGATGAAGAAGAAGACAAAAAACATGGGGAGGAATTTTCTCATCTCCGACCCCTTAATTGGCCAAAAGAACGATCTCCACTTCCCAAAGTCCGACGTCTTCATATGCCAATACAGTCTTGCATATTTCTTCTTTTTATTACAAATATTGACGAAAAACAAGATTTAAGACATTTTTTGACTATGGAAGAAGCTCCAATCAAAATCAGGAAGACAGGTTCAGAAATTCTTAACAGTTCTCTTCTAAATAAGGGGACAGCCTTTACCCAAGAAGAACGGGATCAATTTGGACTCAACGGGCTTCTTCCCACACGAGTTTCCACGATAGAACAGCAAATTAAGCGCTCTTACCTCCACTTTAGTAAAAAACGGACCCCTTTAGAAAAATACGACTCTCTCATTGGCCTCATGAGCCGCAATGAACAACTTTTTTATCAGTTTGCTTCTCGCTATGCCTCTGAGATTTTGCCTATTATCTATACCCCGACCGTGGGTGATGCAGCGATTAACTATAGCAACATTTACTTTTCTCAACGAGGTCTTTACCTTTCCTATCCGTTGAAAGATAAGCTTGATGAAATTTTTGCAAACTACCCTCAAAATGATGTCGATGTAATTGTTGTGACTGATGGAGAAAGAATTCTTGGCCTTGGGGATCAAGGAATCGGGGGGATGACCATTCCCATCGGCAAGCTCTCTCTCTACACTCTTTTTGGCGGGATTCACCCAGCTAAAACGTTGCCGATCATTCTTGATGTCGGGACAAACAACCAAGAATTGATCCAAGATGAACTTTATTTAGGCTGGCACCATGCTCGTCTCGTAGGTGCAGAGTACGATGATTTCATCGAACGTTTCGTCAAAGCGGTAAAGAAAAGATTTCCTAAAGTTCTCTTACAATGGGAAGATTTTGGGAAGAATAATGCACGGAGACTTTTGGACCGTTATCGGGATCAACTCCTCTCATTTAATGACGATATTCAAGGGACAGCAGCAGTTACTGTGGGCGCTTTGATGGCAGCGGTCACAGTCACAAAACAAAAGCTATCTCAGCAGCGGATTGCCATCCTGGGTGCAGGCTCAGCAGGAACAGGGATTGCCGATACAATTGTAGCTGCGATGGTTGATGAGGGACTATCTAGAGAAGAGGCCTGTCTACGGATTTATCTCATCGATATCGATGGACTCATTCATTTTTCAAGCACGCACATTAATGATGCTCAGCGTCCCTATGTGCAGCCTCAATCAGCTTTAAAAGATTGGAAGCTCCATACAGAGCATGTTTCTCTTTTAGATGTAGTAACTAATGCTCATCCAACTATTTTAATTGGCGTTTGTGCTCAGGGCGGTGCTTTTACAAAAGAAATCATCGAAGAAATGGCTCGCCATGTGGAGAGACCAGTCATTTTCCCTCTTTCTAATCCAACCTCAAAAGCAGAATGCACAGCAGAAGAAGCCATTCAATGGACCCATGGGAAAGCTCTCATTGCAACGGGTAGTCCTTTTCAACCCGTTGAATATAAGGGGAAAACAACCCAAATTGGGCAGTGCAATAATGTGTACATCTTTCCAGGGATCGGTCTTGGAGCTCTTGCATCTCAGGCGAGCAAAGTGACAGATGGGATGTTTCTTGAAGCGGCAAGAACTCTTTCATCTTTTTCACCTGCTCTAAAAGATCCTACAGCCTCTCTTTTTCCAAAGATCGAAGAGGTCAGAAAAGTGAGCCGTGAAATTGCAAAGGCTGTCGCTAAAAAAGCCTGTCTTGAAAAAGTGGCTAAAATTCCTCTATCCGATATCGAGAAGGAGATTGAGGCTCACGTTTGGGAGCCTCATTACTCAAAATATGTAAAATCCTAAGCCATTAAGATTGTAGTGCTTCAAAAGCTTTTTTGTAATTTGGTTCTTGAGTGATTTCAGGAACTAATTCTGAATAGATAACATGATCTTTTTCATCAAGCACGAGAATAGAGCGAGCTAAGATACCAGCGAGCGGTCCATCTAGCATCAATATGCCATAGGCTTTGCCAAACTCTTTATCACGCATCATAGAAAGCGTAAGAACATTATGGACTCCAGCGTGTTCACAAAATCTGCTTTGTGCAAAAGGAAGATCGGTTGAGATAACGAGGATGGTTGTTTGAGGATGCTTTTTAGCAAAGTCATTGATGTGTTTTGTCATCGTGCTGCAAACACCTGTATCTAAACTAGGAACTGTAGCTAGCAGTTTTCTTTTACCCCGAAATTCTTGTAAGGTGTGATCTTTTAGATCTTTATCTACAAGGCGAAAGTCTGGAGCTTTTGCTTGGTTGGCTGGCAGATGCCCATTTGTATGAACTGGCTTACCTTCGAAAGTGATCTGTACCATAATTTTTTCCTAATTTTTCTGTGCATAGCCACAGTAGCCTGAGCTAAGATTTTTTGAAAAGCAAAAGCTAAACTTGGGAGAAATTTTTCGAGTGAAAAGCATTTGGATGGCTGCCCATGAGAAAATTTGGGGACGAAACCCATCCATTTTTTTGATTTGAAGCTCATTTTCAAGACACATCTTTGCTAGTTCATCTGGTTTGATGAAGAGGTGATAGACATGCATGTTTTTCGGAACATTTGGAACGCACCATTCTACCCCTTTAATGACGAGAAGATAACTCAGCAAATTTCGATTAAAAGTATGAAAGAAAAAAAGACCACCTGGCTTTAATACACGGCTGGCTTCAGAAATCAGCTTACTTGGGTGATCAACATGTTCTAAAACATCCATTGCGCAAACGACATCAAAAGACTTGTCAGGGTAGGGGAGGGAGTAGGCATTTGCAGTTGTATAAGAGACCCGTTTTGTTTCATCATGTTGTTTAGCCATTTCAAGACTTGTGGAAGATAGGTCTATCCCAAAAACGGTATGTCCTTCTTTGGCGAGCGCATTTGTTAAAAGCCCACCCCCACAACCCACATCTAGAACGGTTTTATTTTTTCCAATTTCTTTGAGGATCCAAGGAATACGAACTGCATTTTCAGCTCTTAAAAGAGCGATCGGATGATCAAATGCGGTATACCATTGATCGCCGAGTTCTTCGTAAAAATCGTTATTTATAGTTTTACGATCGGCTTGTTTTTCCATATCACGTTCCAGAAAATGATTTGATAAAGGGCAAAAAAGACCATCACAGCAAATTGCACTTGTAAGAAGAGATGAAGCCCTTCTTTATTGTTAAGCCAACTAGCAACCCAAGGCGTTACTTCTACGCCTTGCACAACAGGCCACATAAATCCTGCACATGTAAGAGTAATTGGGTGCAAAGTAAAAAGGATGGCGTGAAGCCAATTTTCCATTGCGGGGCAGTGTTCTTTATGAACAAATTCATCTTTTGTCACAAGAATGCAAGAGAACGTGGCAAGTAAAATGTAGATGATGAGACCAGTTGTTGAAAACGGGATAAAAAGGATGAATCCCATGCATGCTAAAACGCTACAAGTATCTAATGGATGGCCGATTCGTTCCCATTTTGGCAGACCGCGTCGTACATGAAAATAACCCTCATCAAAGAACATGCCTAGGGCTTGAAGAGCAAAGGGGAGAATCGCTAAGATCCACATACTTTTTCCATTAAAGAGCCACAAATACTCAATCCAGGTCCAAAAGCTAGGCTAATGATAGGCTTAAGAGAAGGAATCCGAGGATCTTTTAAGATCTTTTCCCAAATGTGCGGTAAAGTGGCAGAGGACATGTTTCCATATTCTTTTAAGATCTGAAAACTAAACCTCATCTGTTCTTCAGATAGCCCGAGCAACTCTTGGATATAGACAAGAATTTTAGGTCCGCCAGGATGAATGGCAAAAAGGGCATCTTTATAGTCATTTTTGCATAACCGATCTAAAAAGATCGGCAAATGTCGTTTGATCAAGACAGGAACTTCTTTTGCTAAAGACATCTGAAATCCCCAACCAGCCAAATTCCAAGTCATGGCTTTTAAAGAATTTGGAATGATTTCTTCTCTCAAGCGTAAAACTTTTAAGTGAGGTTTGTCTGTTTGTTTAACGATAGAGTATTTCATGAAGCCATCGGCAAATAGACTTTGCGATACGAGTTGATCAGTTTGATGAAGAGAGGGGTTAGTGTGAAGAGAACAGATTTCGGTATGGACGATATCTACGCGCTTTTTTTCATTTGAGCTATTTAAAAAACCCGTTCCCATCCGGATGGCTGGCATTGAGCCATAGCATCCCATATGGTAAGCGTGTGTCACAGTGGTCAGATGACCCCAATTGCGCATCGAAACAATTTTTTGGGCTCCGCTTGGGGAGACGTATCCTGTGCAACTGACGTGGATCAGATCATCTGGAGCTGAACTATTTTCTGGGTAGTACTCGATGAAAATTTTTTCAACTTCCTTGTCAAAGATTTCAATCCTTTTAGAAAGATCCATTCCAGTCGGAGTGTCGTTGAGACGATACACTTCCATTTGATCCCAATCGCGGTGCAAAAAATCAGCAAGAACGTGTCCTCTTTTTGCAATGTGGTTGGGCTTGCATCCTACATGCCAAAGTTTTGCTTTCAATTCTTCAAATGGCGCCCCCGCTTTTGCATGAGCAACAACTAGCCAATCAAGAGTTTCTTCTTGCGAAGTTTCAAAGGTTGGTCTAATGGATTCAAAATCAGTGAGAATCATGTGATACAACCTACCTTTGAGCTCAATTTAGAAGCAAATAAAATCATCTTGGGGTACTCTAGAATGAATGAGAAAACTACTTTGGATGATGATTCTTTTCGGCGCATACGTTTGGGTCATGACTACAGGTCGAGATCAAATGGTATTAGAAAAAGGGAAAATGATTTACCAGATGGTTTGCTTGTGGTTTGATGATGCGGATGTAGATTTTCAATTGAAGCAAAATCAAAAGGCGAAAAAACGATCACGCCGCTGGGATTAAAGAGTGTCCTAAAGAATCAGCATAGATAGACCGACGAGAGCCAAAGAACAGCCGAAAATTTGCTTGATGTGAGCTACGTTAAGAACATGTGATAACTTCACCCCAAAAGGGGCGCTTATCATAGAACCTATACTAATTGCGATAAAGGCTGGCAGCTCAATGTATCCAAATGTTGATGGGAGTTCTGGCTGATTCCATCCGATTGCTAAATAAGTCATTGAACCAAGAATGGTTGTTGCAAGTGTAGAAGCAGAAGAAGTTGCAGATGCATTTTTTACCGGTATTTGGTAGCCGAGAAGGATTGGAAAAGCCAAAGATCCTCCTCCAATCCCAAGCAAACTTGAAAGACAGCCAATGATAAGACCAAACAAAGAAAGGCTTTGATTAGGTGTTGAGCTGATATAAAGATGAGGTAACCTAGGAAAAAAGAAATAAAGCCCAAGCAAAATAGCCATCATACCAAAAATTTTACTTAGTAGATCGTTTGGTAAATAGTGGGCGATCAAAGATCCAAGTATACATCCGATGATAAGGCCTGGAGCTAATTTTTTAATCGCTTCAAAAACAATCGCTTTTTTCTTCCATTGAATAAATGTCGATACTGCTGATGTAACAAAACCTGCGGCGAGTGACGTGCTTACAGCAACTTCCATAGTTTTATCGCCAAATATCGCTGTATATTGAAATACAAAATAAAGAATAGGGACGGTGATGACTCCGCCGCCAATTCCGAGCAACCCCCCTAGAAGTCCACTGAAAAGTCCCAAAACAACAAATAAAAGGAGGATGAAATCTGATGACATGAAAAATATTTTAATATGTTGTTTTCAATGTTACCTTTTATTATCATGTTGTCAACAAGCTTTTTTGAAAGATTATGGAATTAACTAAAGTAGAATGGTCAAAAGCGCAAGAACTCCTTGTCAAACTAGTTCAAGTATTATCTCCTTTGACTGACCGGAGTTTGTCGAGCTCATTTTCCGTGAGCCAACATTTCTTCATTCCTACAGCAGCTCCCGAAAATTTGGACCGTTTTCATCGCCCTTTTTCTATTATAACGACTTTGCACTCTGTTCAAAAACAGGTAGAGGAGATGATCACGAAGACTGCTGCTGCTGAGCCAGTTGAGCAAGAAAAGCGAAAGCCATCTGTTCCTCTTTTTGAGAAGGAAATCTCGAAATTCAAAGCCCCTTTGACAATTCAGGCACAAAAACTGATAGGGGAAGTTCAAGAAGCTATAGGACAGCTTTGTCATTCTACGCAAATTAAAGACCCAAAAGGGGCTCCTTTAAGAGAGGCTTTAAAAAGATTGAAGCCTAATTTGGATCGGATCATTGAAATGGTGATTTCTGAAGAAAAGGAGATTTCCACTCAATCTGATAATCCTTCTGTTCGTTTTGCATCACCCGTTTCATCTCGCCAAAGTCAAATCAGAAAGCAGGTTGTTTTTTCTGAGACCGAACAAAAAGTGGACAAGGCAATGAAGAAAGAAAGTCGAAACTCTCCATCGTCTATTGTTGAGAAAGAAAAGAGCATCGCTCGAGGGATAAGGTCTGTTTCTACCAAATTAACTGAGAAGACTGTTACTGTTTCTCCATCTGAGGAAAAACAAGTCTTTAAGCAGCAAATTCATCAAACAGGGGTTTTAAGACCTTCTGAGAGGACTAGTTTGCCTGCACTTCCATTTGTTCCGATGATGCGCAATCTCACTTCATCTCTTGCTAAAAAGAAAAAACGGAAAGGTTTTTGGTTCCGCGAAGAGGAAGAAGATCGGAACACGCCCTAGTATAATATACTAGTACTTCTTAACTAAAATTCTTAAATACCCTCTAAGCCTTGACATCTGCCCTCATTTGAAGTATTTGTCAAATTTTCGAGGGAATCTTCTATGAAGAGTTATGGGTTTATTCTTTCTGGGATCTGTGTTGCTGGCTGTATGGCAAGCAACAGCTTGGAATACGAGGCTGTTTCTGAAAACAATCTTTACCACATAGCTAAAATCCGAAAAGGGATGAGTGAAGGCCAAGCTATACAAATTATGGGCAAGCCTTATGACTATGAGTCGTTTCAAGTCGACGATGATATCTACGATGTTTGGTTTTACGTTACAAGAACAACAGGTTTAGACCAAACACGAATGGTTCCACAAAATCTAACGCCTCTTACTTTCAAAAATGGAATTTTGGTTGGAACTGGGTATTATTGGTATTACTTTGCTATGAGAGAATCGTCTAATGCAGAGGCCAGAGAAAATGGGTTACCAGAAGAGAAGACGAGTACGCCTCGTGGAGACGGTGAAGATCTGAATTTGGAAAAAGCGTTGAAGGCTCCAAATCAAACACCTGCACCTCCAGCAAAGCCAGTTAATCCTCCATCTAAGCCTATTCAAAATAATGCGACATCAAAGCAACCAGCTAGTTCGTCTCAAAATACGACTTCAAACGAAGCCCCATCTCTAAGCTCAGAGGCTCTTCCTGTTGAGAAGGTCAAAGCGGTTAAGTCGTTTCAATCATCTCCAGTGAGTGTTAAGTCTGGCATTCAGTTGCAGCAATTAGGATTGTTTGGAGCAGTCCATGTTGAACAGCTTTCTAAAGTGAAGATTGGGATGAGTGAGCCTGAGGTTAAACGGATTTTGGGATCGGGTTTGAATCGTGAAACGATTCAAGTGAAGTCAGATGTCTATGAGGTTGTGTTTTATGAAGTATCTTCAAGGATGAATCAGCCTGCTCAAGTTGTGCCATTCACTTTTAAAAATGGATTTTTAGTCGAAATGACCGAAGAATATTATGAGCAAATAAAAGAAAGTAGCATGAAGCCAAATGAAGTAAAAGAGAGTGTAGATGGCTACGATAAAGAAGCTGAAAGAATGGAAGAAGATTCACAAGAGCAAAACTTCAATTATTGGTAAAAAATTAATTTAGAATCATGAAGAAACGAAAATGAAGACTTTATCGCATCCGCATATGCTCGTGACCTTTAATTACATGCTTTCCTTCATCTCTTTTAATTATATGGACCTATTTACTTGTTTCTGGAGTAGTGAATCAGGTAACAAAAAGCAACTCGACTGGTAATGAAGGAAGAAACAATTCAACTGGTAATATGAAAACTGAGCAAAAAACCAATCATGCTGCAGTCGATTTATTACAAGATAATGGAACAAATGCACGTACAACACCTGATAGAGTAATTGTTGGCAGTAGAATGCCTCAACAAGAACATTCAGAATTAGACGGTAGCCTCATGATTTGTGGTATGGAGGCAGGATCGTTTGATGGGAATGATTATTACAAGGACAGTGGTGCCACTGAAGCGGGTTGGAGTCAAGATGCTCGATGGGAAGAAGCTGCTCGACTACGAGAAGTCGCAAGAGTATATGAGCAAGGAGCTGCTGATCATGCTGATGAAGCTTGCGCTGCTGGCGTTGGCGGTAGGCCGTATACCACACTAGATGAAGCAAGCGCTGCAGTTCAAGATAAAATGAAAGCTCAAGAGTACCTCACTCAAGCTAATCAACTCGAAAACCAAATAGCACAAGATGCTTCCAAAGGCGCGGAGAATGATGGGGGCTGTACGATTTGCTAGGTGGTTGTTGACAGCAACTTGAAAATCTTTTCCTCGCTTCTCTTTCCTCACAGAGACGTTTGAAATTGCTTAAACTTTTTTAAGTTTTACAATTATATTTCATTTTTTACAACGAATAGGAGATATGTATGGCTAGTGGAATATTTACAGAAACAAGGCCTGCATCAGCAGGTATTGCACTTGGAGAATTCTTAGCAGTGAAGTTCAGACAGAATTAATTGGCTGCTTTACTAAAGCTATAGCACAAAATGCTTCGAAGACCTTGATAATGGGAATAGCTCACTCTTGTTTCTTCAGTAAAGAATTCCTCAAAGTTGAGAACTCAGAAAGTTACTGAGAAAGTCTCTCTTATGCAAAAAGTTACATTTAGTGAGTTGCCAGATGCTTGCTCATCCATCCTCTTGGGAAGAGGAGGGGAGGTTTCTAAACATAGGTCCTCATCATTTACTTAGACATCACAATATACCAGATCAAACATTCCTTTTGAAGCGAGTTAAAGTCCTCTCTTTAACGTTGGTCATTAGAACCATGACAACAACTCCACAACGATAATATTAAAGCAACCGCGCCGATACCGACGATAGAAAAAGCAAGAGCCTTTCCTTCCGAATCGTTGTTCTCGGTAGCTTTTCCGGCCAAGGCAGCCGCTATCATACAAATCGCTATGAGAAAGATGGGCTGACATATCCCTATTACTTTTCTTATTGTGGGTATACAAGAACTGTGTGACGCCCTGGTTAAAGATCTCTGAACAACCTGTTGCTCCGTTTTTCTTAGATCTTCGTTTAGTAGTAATTCTTGTTGCATTGGTCTATATCCTTCGCTTCCTACTGACGCTGACGTTCCCGACATGGCAAAACCCTCCTTGTGTTGAGTTAAAATTATTTTTAACGGGCAGGATAGTATCTGGCAGGTACAAAAAAAATCAACTCCCTTCGTTAGCAAAGAAAGAAGTGATCAACGAAAATCTCTTCATAGAACTTAAAGAATCTCAAGCATTTGGCAACACAATTTACAATAAAGATCAAGTTCTGCTAATGGAAATCTAATGGTGCTTTACATCGAAAAAAATTTTCGAGTTAGACACTTAAACCAAAAAATGAGAAATAACATGAAAAATGCCCTTTTACTTTCAGCTCTTTGTATAGCGTTTGTTGCATGTAATCGCGACGATGGTTGCTGTCCGGTACAACAATGCTGTCCAAAACCAGCTTGCCCAAAGCCATGTTGCCCAAGACCCGTACCTTGCTGTCCAAATGGTCAACCAGGTAATCCTCAATACTATAATGATCAAAGCTATAATGATGGAACACATTCAGAAGCAGACTGGCACATCACCATGAATGTCAAAAAAGCCTTCATGACTGATAGCGATCTTTCAATGAGTGCCAAATTTGTTTCAGTAAGCACGACAAATGGCACTGTTTCTTTAACCGGAACTGTTTCGAGCAAAGAAGAATCAAAAAAGCTTGAAAGAAAGGCACAATCTGTTCCTGGAGTAAGATCAGTAGATAACCAACTGATGATTTCTCAATAAGTTTTCTTGATTTAAACCATGGTGAATTGGGGGTTAGGTCCTCATCCTCAATTCACCAATATCTAAGAGGATAAGCCCTTTTCCCTCCCATAGAGCGATTAAACATAACATGTATTATCAGACGTTAAGTATTGGGCATAGGAAGAAGTTTATTTTCAACTTTTCCGAAATCTGTTATGCCTTATCTAACCTAACGAAAAATGGTGTTACCATGACGATGATCATCGCTTTTTTTATTCTGAGCTGGTACTTGTCCCTCTTTATGCAAACCACCTTCATGCATCGGTATGCATCTCATAGAATGTTCACGATGGGACCCAAGACAGAAAAAGTATTCTTTGTTCTTTCATGGCTATTCCAAGGGCCTAGTTATCTTTCTGCAAATGCATATGGAATTCTCCATCGGATGCACCATGCAAATACGGACACTGAAGACGATCCCCATTCCCCTTCATACGATCGCTCTATGCTAGCCATGATGTGGCGCACAGCGATCATTTATACAGAAATTTTATCGAAGAAGAGAGCGATAGACCCCCGGTATCTAAAAAACCTTCCTACATGGGATACGTTTGATCGTTTTGCTTCATCTTGGAAGTCAAGGGTAGCATGGGGGATCCTATATTTTGCTTTTTACGTCTGGGCCTCCCCTCCCATTTGGATGTATGCGCTGCTGCCTATTCAATGGGCGATGGGGCCTGTTCATGGAGCGATCATCAATTGGTGCGCGCATAAGTGGGGCTATCGCAATTTCAATACGAAAGACACCTCGAAAAATTTTCTTCCCTTAGATCTGTTGATGATCGGAGAATCGTACCATAACAATCACCACGCAAATCAAAAGAGCCCCAATTTTGGGACAAGATTTTTCGAAATCGATCTATCCTATCAGGTGATTCGACTACTGAATTGGATTGGAATCATTAAACTTACACAAATAACCCTCTCACCTACAAATGATGAAAATTAAGATGAGCTGCCTTTTGAATTTGCAAGATCGGCTCTTATCTTTATTTTACAAACTTCTAGTTTCCAATAAGAAGTTTGAACAAATCTCTTGGGCATGAGTTTTGGACAAACAATCTTTACGTAAGGATCTGCGGGAATTATTCGTGATGATGTAAAAGACTTGACCCCATCCGGATCCGGTTCATGCGAAGGATTTAGGGGTTGTTTGATTTCTTGAAAACTTTTTGACTTGACTGTATCAATATTGCTAACCTGCTGTTCACAGTCTTTTTTCTCTTCTAGCTTGGCTGATTGATCCTTTGGAATGGGTGTGAACCACTTACCAAACATGGAATTTTGAATGCCTGCACAATTACTCATCTTTCCTCTTGCAATGCGTAAATATTTAAGTATTATTACATATAATA
>Ga0207156_10250_pt1 | contig 12692 bp, 9 predicted proteins | sample Alteio_BWMinHeat_24_FD_153514 | JGI IMG/M metagenome (GOLD analysis project Ga0207156, IMG submission 153514) | Enriched cells from forest soil in Barre Woods Harvard Forest LTER site, Petersham, Massachusetts, United States -... | ecosystem: Environmental > Terrestrial > Soil > Temperate forest >...
CGAGGCCGAGCCAGGCGCCCCAATAACCTGTAGGAGTAAAACCCTTCAAATCTGCGACCTGTTCGAGCTTGCGGTCGCTGATCCGGATTCTGAGGACCGCTGCGTTTCCGAAATTGCGGACGAAGTACACATATTGTCCATTTCGCGACCAGTTTGGAAAGCCGACTGGAATCCCCGCTAACAAGTCGGACCACTTGCGAGTTTCAAAATCGAAAAGGACCATTTTCCGCGCATCTCGGGTCATAGCAACGATGTATCGCCCGTCTGGCGACCAGCGAGGTGAGGTGTAACCGTCGGAGCCAGGCACCGGCACAACGCCGTGAGTGCGTTGATCCAGCAGTTTCAGCGTTCGTGAGCCATTCGGCAGAGATTCCTCGAGCAAGACCCTGTTCCCGTCTGGCGACCAGTAGGGCTCATATCGAGGAACAGCATCACCAGGCAGCAGTTGGTCGAGAGTGCCTCCATTGGCGGATACGACGTAGATTTTCTTAGGTTCGCCCGTCCGGTCACCCCAGAACACGATCTGTTTTCCGTCCGGCGACCAGTGCGGATTGAGTACATGAACCGTTGGATCGGTGAGGCGCAGTCGCTCGCTTCCGTCGAGTTTGCTCCGCCACAGAGCGCCCTCGGGATAGGTAACGTAAGCGATCCACTGACCATCCTTGGAGAAGGAAGTCATTTCAGCCGATAAGCCGGATAGCAACGGAACGAACTGGCCAATCTTCCGGTCGTAGCGGGACAGCATTCCATGTAGGGCTCGGCCAACTAAGAAAAGCTTTGTGCCGTCCCTGCTTTGGACAGGAGACGCGAGCGTGAGCGGGCTCGTTGTCAACCGTATGGGCTTGCCGTCATACCGGCCGAAGAGGCCCACCCGATCCGGCAGTGCCCAAATCTGACCTTGCGCTTGAAAGATAAAGTATTTTCCATCCGCAGTCCACCTGCCAGCGGCGTCACTAGAGGGATCATGCCAGCCGGGTAGCAGAGGGTGAAGATGCTTTCCTTCGGTCGTTATTTCCCACAGCGATTGCCTCCCATCATTGATCCGATCTACGAAGGTGAATCGAATTCGACGCCCATCGGGAGAGAATTGAGGCCAGTAAAGTACCCCAGGCAACGAAGCCAGCATGTGCGATCTCGTCCCGTTGCTTTCCGCCAGGAACAGATCGCCGCGGTTGCAATACACGAGCGTCGATCCATTGGGCGACCAGTTTGCGTCGGTTGCCATAATCGTTCCGATTCGTCGCGGTGAACCACCCAGGATTGGAATTCGCCACAGGCCGCCGGGGAACTCAATGGAGTTGCCCGGGTAATCAACAGCTAAAAGTTCGTTGCCTTCTGGCGATAGTCCCACGGGATACATGTGTGGGGAGAAAATTCCGATACGGACCGGATCGCCACCGGCGACAGGCATTTGCGCGATTCCAGAGAAATTGTATGGCCCTATGCCTAGGTAGAGTCGCGAGCCATCCGTGCCTACAAGAAATTTCGGCGAGCCGTCATCCGTAAGCTGGGTGTAATGTGAGAGCGCCGGTAGTTCCTCACGGCGCGACGAGTAGTAGGTGAGCATTCCTGCAGCCGCAATCAGAACGAGTGCGAGAGCGGCGAGCCAGCGGCGGTTCAGAATTGATCGAGGTGATTTGGACTGACTGCTTATCGACGAAGATCGCTTGTTGCTGACCTCGGACTTTAACGAAGTTGAAAATACGAGCTTCGGTGTTTCTATTCGAGGTCCCAGAAAGCGAGCAGCGGTTCTTTCTGTCGAATTGCGCTGCAGTTGTCTTAGTTCCGCGCGGATTTCCCCCGCGCGCTGGAAGCGAAGCTCTCGGTCTTTCTGTAGACACATGTCAATGATTCTGGCTAATCCATCGGGAATCTCGGGATTCAACTCTGCGGGAGTGACCGGGGTCTGCTGAACGATGGAGATCAGTAGCTCGCCGGTCGTATCTCCAGAAAAGGGCGGCCGCCCGGTACACATCTCATACATCAGAATGCCGAAAGAAAAGATATCGGTCCGTGCATCGACCGGTCTGCCCAGCGCCTGCTCGGGCGACATATAAGCCGCCGTGCCGAACGCGGCTCCCAGACCGTCGGTCATCTCCAGCCACTCCCGCGAGCCTTCCCGGAGGCCTCCGGCGAACTCCCGGACAGGCAATATCTTGGCCAGACCGAAATCTAGAATCTTTGCGTTCCCGCGCTTGGTTACGAAGACGTTGGGAGGTTTGATGTCCCGGTGGATGATGCCCTTTTCGTGCGCCGCATCGAGCGCATCGGCAACATCGATGGCGAGTTCAATCAGCCGATCGACGGCAATGGGGCCGTTTTGAATCAAGTGCTTCAGCGTTTCGCCATCCATGAACTCCATGGCGATGAAAGTACGGCCGTCCTCTTCGGCGATCTCATAAATTGTGCAGATGTTGGGGTGGTTGAGCGCTGAGGCGGCGCGTGCCTCACGCCGGAAACGGTTCAGGGCCGCAGTGTCGTGCGCGAAGTCATCCGGCAGAAACTTGAGCGCCACAAGCCGGCCAAGGACCGTGTCCTCTGCCTTGTACACCACGCCCATGCCCCCGCCGCCGATCTTCTCCAGTCCACGGTAGTGGGAGATCATTGCATCGCTCATCGGTGGCCATCCCCAGACAACCGAACCTGTGTCTTTCAATCATATTGTTTTAATAGTATGAATCTCGCCGATAGGGCCGTGACGCCGCTCATAGCCGCTGTTCCATGGCGGTCGCTTTAGCCGTTAATCTTGCGATTGGTGCACGGGCCGTAATCCGCGTTCCCCGGCCGGGGCTGGACGAGATTTCGAATTGGCCACCAATCAGGTGGATTCTCTCGCGCATACTGATCAGTCCCAGTCCTGCCGCGAGTTTGGCGCTCTCAATATCAAATCCGACGCCGTCATCGCTTATTTTGAGGCAGAGTTCGCGCTTCTGATTGGTCAGCCGGACCGTGATACTCTTCGCCCGGCTATGCTTCAGGATATTCTGCATTGCCTCTTGTAAGACCCTGAGGAAAGCGAGTCCGATCATGCTGTCCAATTTGTCCCGAGGCTGATCGCAGGAACATTGAACCGTGATACCCAGCCTTTCAGAGCATTCGCGGCAGTGACTCCTGACAGCAACAGCCAGGCCCAACAACTCCAGCTCCGACGAATGCAGGTCATGCGACAGACCCCTCACTCTGTCGGCGATCTGTTCCAGCTTTGCGGCCAGTTCCTCCAGGCCGGCGTGGGTCTTTTGTGGAAGGTCGGAAACGGGCTTGCCGGCGCGAAGCATTTGAATCCTGAGCACCGCCAGCGACTGCCCGATATCATCGTGAAGTTCTCGCGCTATGCGCGTGCGGTCCGACTCCTGTGCACTCATCATTCTGCGGCCGAGGTCATCGCGCGCTACTTCTGACTCGTGCAAGCTCTGCATGGCTTGCTTAAGAAGGGTAATATCTTTAGCTACCGCTGTCAGGCTGCGAGGCGAACTCGTAACATCGTCGCGGACAAGTGAGAACACCATATCGACCCAGACCGGTTTTCTGTCTGTTCTAACCACCGTCATATGGGTTGAGTGATACCCTGTTTCACCGGCAATCACACTGCTTAGGCCAGCCTCGAGCGCAGGCCACAGTCCTTCGGGCAGGAAGAACTCCCTAAAGTTTCTCTCGAGCAAGTCTTTCTTCGACCGGCCAGTGACCTCGCAAAGACGACTATTGACACTTAACAATCTGCCGTCAAGCGTCAATTGTGCGACGCTGACGCCGAGGTGTTCAAACGCCTCGCTCCACGTGTGTTCTTGAATGTAGGCCGGCTCTTCCTGAGCGTTCCGCTTGAACATTCCTAAGTCCTGGGAGCTGAGCATCTTTGGGCTCACGCTCCGGAGTCACCTGGGCTGCATTATACCCCTAAGATATTGCAGCCTGGGACTCGGATTCGGATGAAGACCATGGGACTTTCATTCTCAAATCTCCCAAGTTTTGCTAGTATTCGGCTCTCCCCTGGTGCGCTAGCCTCTATAGAAGAGCTTGTGAGAGAAGATTTGCCGTCGGTGAATCCTCGGATCGAAGGAGCTGCTCAGAACTGAAAAGGCTCCTGTGTGTAGATGACAGCCCGGAGATGCTCGACGCGCTAGTGGACATGCTGCGCGCTGAGTTCATAGTCGTCGGGGCATTGACTTCCGCCTCGTCTGCAATGGCAGAAGCCGCGAACTTGAGGCCCGACATCATCCTCCTGGACCTCGACCTGGGGGACGCGTCAGGGTTTGTGGTTGCAGAGGAGCTCCGAAGGGCCGGTTGCCCCGCCAAAATCGTCTTTCTCTCGGTTCACGAGAGAATTGAATTCGTTGATGCTGCTCGAGAAATTGGAGCGTCCGGCTACATTTTCAAGTCCCAAATCACTCGCGACCTCAAGAAGATGCTTCACTCCGTGGTCTAGATATCTCTGCTGAAGCAGTTCGCGAATGCGGTTTTCATCCGGATCTTCCGATCCGGTTGCTAGATGCAGCGCGCTAAGAGGTCCGCGGCGCCCATTCCCGCCATTCATACTCGGCATTGGCATCCGTCTGGTATTGGACCCTATTGCGGAATTGGCGCCCGGGGAGGGAGTACCCGCCCAGTTCGTACGGTGTTTATGGCAGCTTTCAGAATCGGGGTTCATCCTTGACTTGAAGAGGTAGCCCCGAGACGCTAGCGTCAAAAGCAGCGCGGATGAACTCCAGTTCATCCTGAACGGACGGAAATCTTGGAGGGGCATTTTTCCTGTCGGAGCTGGCGTGTAATCTCGAATCCGTTGAACTCTCCAATGGGAGATGTTGAGGCTCGGCACGTCGGGCTAGATTTCGCGGGTATCGCGGACCACAGCTTTGCCTGTTCCAGGGCGCCGACAATCTGGAAGTCCTTCTGGCGCAAGTGTTTCCCGGCAGTGTCGCCGGATTATCGTAGGCGAGGAGAACCCGAGGCTGCTCAGTCAAAGCAAACTCCAGGGCGCTGTTCGAAGTGCCGCAAGGGGAATCTTGCGACGTCCGGAGGGGCATAGGTGCTAGCAAAAATAGATATGCGAACGTGTTACAAGGTATAAATCTACTCAGGAGTCATATCATGCCTTACGGCGTATTCGACCAGACTGGCAGTGGTTTTGATTCCGAGCCTTTTCATGATCTGGTACTTGTGGAAGGCCACAGTTCCGGGCTTGAGTTTCAGGATCCAGGCGACCTCCTTCATGGTCTTTCCTTCGGCGAGGAGCTGCAGAATTTCGCTGTGCCGGCCCGAAACGCGCTTTTCTTCTCTGTCAGCTCCGCCCGATCGGAGAAGGAGTTCCACGGTGTCTTTGGTGATCATGGGGGATAGGTAGGACTCGCCCTGGTGGGCGCGACGCACAGCAACAACCAGGTCCTCGGCGTTGCAATGCTTGAGAACATAGCCGGAAGCACCGCGCCGAAAGGCCTCTGCAGCAACATCCGGTCCCTTGAGCATGGTCAGATAAACGATCTTCGTTGCGGGAAGTTTCTGCTTCAGTTGTTCGCCGGCATCGAGCCCGTTGAGTTGCGGCATCGAAATATCCAAAATGACTATATCGGGGCGCAATTCCGATGCGGCCTCGATCAAATCGCGCCCGTTGGTGACCGTTCCGACGACATCGAATTCGGGTTGGAGAAGGGTCTTGCACGCCCCGGCGATCAATTTGTGATCGTCTGCAATAAGCCCACGGGCGCGAGTGTTTTCCATGATCAGCGCTCCTGATGTCAGGCACAGAGGAACTCGACAAAAAACAGAAACGTGAGTCTTCGTATCGCGAATGAGTGCAGACTGTCTTTCGCTACAACCATATTTAAGGAGCTGCAAGCAGTAAACTGTCGCAGTTATGGTTGTTAAACCGCTTCGTTTGGGAATCCGGCGTAAGCGTCCCAGTGTATCCCGCTCCATTCTTCGGAATCAAGGTCAAGTTCACCTTTCAGTTTCAACCTTCCGTTATATGTCCGAACGGATTACCTCGAGATCCTTCTCGTGCGAAATTGAATGTCGGCTTCTCACTTCACCTTGAAACTCAGGAGACGAAAACACGGGCCAATGCGATCTGGTTACCCTAAATCAGGATTTTGAGCCTGGTTCAATGGAGGCAGCAGGAAGTTGCCTGGTGACCTTAGGAAGGACCTAAACGTATATCGCAACAGTGCAAGCTGGTCCTGCCAAGGCAGTTGTACGCGCGCCTTCCGCCGCACCTGAAGCTTCGCGCTGATCTCGGACCGCGAGAGAGGCTTCGCCTGCAGCATCCGTCGCAGTATCGCGTCGAACCTCATCTCCGCTACGGTCTTCGCGTTCATCGCCACAGTTTACCAACTCACTCAACATGAGTGATCGGGATGATGATTCCGATGTATAACTACTGGCATGGCCCACAATCCACCCGGATCCGCAAAACGCCCGCTATCCGGCTAGATGAGCAGGCGGAGCACTTGTGCGGCATCGCGGGATTATGTGTGACATAAGAAACTGAGAACCCGTAAGCCACGAGGACTTCGCTTACCTGAGGGAACAAACGCAGAGTGCAAACCGTACTTCTCAGCAGCAAGTAGTTCTACACATCGATTCGTCTTCCCTGAATCGTTCTCCTTCGATTCATTGTGATCGGTTTTTTCTCCTCGCCCCGCGGTCAGCCGGCGAAGTGGCCCCCCGACAGTGAGAGTGTCGCAGCCAACGAGTTGGCCCAGGAGCTCTATATGAAGTGGATTTGCTCTTCCAGGGTTTCAATCGGATCGGTTTCGATTAAAGCCCTCATTCTTGCCACGGCTCTACCATCGTTCTCTGCCACACCGCCAACGCATGGCCCGAAGGCCTTGACAGAGTCGGGCGCGATATTCGGGGTACGCGAGAGCGGAATAAGCGTCTACAAAGGCGTTCCCTTCGCTGCTCCGCCAACAGGCGATCTGCGATGGCGCGCGCCGGGGCCTGTTGCCCACTGGACAGGCGTGCGCAAGGCGGATGCGTTTGCTCCGGCGTGCATGCAAACGGGCGTTTCGATGCCGGGCGAGACTCCTCCTGCAGTGAGTGAGGATTGCCTCTACCTCAATATCTGGACGCCGGCGAAGCAGGCGCGGGAGCACCTGCCGGTGATCGTCTGGATCTATGGTGGGGGTTACATCAACGGGTCGGCGTCGATGCCGTTGTATTGGGGCGACCGACTCGCATGCATATCGGCTTGGCCCGCTTGGCTTTCTTGCTCTGCCAGAGCTCACTCGCGAATCCCCGCAGCACTCATCAGGGAACTACGGCCTGATGGACCAGATCGCTGCGCTCGAATGGGTCAAGAGAAACATCTCCGCGTTTGGGGGCGACCCAAACTGCGTGACCATTGCCGGTCAATCCTCCGGATCAATATCTGTCAGCATCCTGATGTCCTCGCCGCTTGCGAAGGGCTTGTTTCAGCGTGCCATCGGAGAGAGCGGCGGTCTGTTTGAGCCGGTGCAGCTTGCGCCAAAGTACCTTCTGGCAAATGCTGAGGGAGATGGAGAAAAGTATGCAACATCCTTGGGCGCAACCACGCTCAAGGAGTTGCGTGCGTTGCCTGCAACTCAGCTTACCGGCAATGCCGGCGGCATCGTCCATCCAGTCATTGAACCGTATGTGCTCCCTGTTTCGCCTTATGAGGCTTTCAATGCAGGGCAGCAAAACGATGTCCCGCTGCTCCTGGGTTCGAACCTCGAGGAGGCGCGTGCCCTGGTGGATGTTACCCATGTGACGGCTGCTACCTATGCGAACGACATTACGCAAAGCTACGGACCATTGCCGCCTCCGCTCCTGGCAGCGTATCCGCACGCAACGGACGACGAAGCGCAGCAGGCTCGGCTCGGCCTCGAGCGCGACCTCCGCTTTGGATGGGACATGTGGGCCTGGGCAAGGCTGCAAGCCGGAACCGGGAAGAGTCCCGTCTATTACTACTCGTTTCGACAGCAGCCGCCATTCCCGTCGGGCTCTGTATACGAAGGTTGGGGAGCGAGCCACTTCGCCGAGTTGTGGTATGCCTTCGACCATCTGAACCAGGAGCCCTGGCACTGGAGCACCGCGGATCGAAAGGTGGCAGAGGAAATGTCCGGCTATTGGGTGAACTTCGCGAGGTCGGGTGATCCAAATGCGCCGGGGCTTCCAACCTGGCCGTCCTTCACCAATGCGGGCAACAAGGTTCTCTATCTGGGCGATCCGGTAACCGTTGGCGTGACGGCGAATATCAACAGCCTGAGCGTTTTCGATGAAGTCTACTCGTCAGTACGCGGCAAGCCATTTGCGGGACGCTAGCCCCCAACTGGCAGCCGTTCGGAGGAGATCCATGAATCGTGAATTGGCATTGAAGATTGTGCTGGCGGTGGTGGGATTGCTCTTTATCGCTTTGGGCTACCCCATGGTGGTGTTTATCCGACAAGAGCCCGCGCTTTCCATGCAGTTCAGCCTGTACGTCACACTGGGCGTCTTTCTGCTTTTAACCATCCGCAATCTGCCGGCGAGCCGCAGCCTGATTGCCTTCACAGCATGGTCGAGTTTCGCTCATGCCGCACTCATGGGCACCCAGGCATGTCGCAACGTGGTCGCACGTGGAGAACTGATCGGGGTGGCCGTTCTTGTGTTCATCGGCGCTGTTTTAATCGCGCCGGCGCAATAAATCAGCTTCTGGAGTCAGCATCAAACCGGAGCCAACTCCATTCCCATTGAAAGGTAGTTCCGAAGGGTAGAAGCGGCAGGTCTCCTGACCCAAGGTCCAGTTTTCACGATCGCGGGCTACTTAGAAATGCTCCGAGGACGGGTGGGTGGCGCAGCCCGCCACGGTCTGACTGAAAGAAAATGAACAATATGAAGATAAGCTCCTGGGCTCAGTTTCTGGTGCGAACTGCAATCGCACTTGCAATCCCTTGCACCTCGTTCAGCCAGACAGCGTCGTCCAGCGCCGCCATCGTCAACAACCTCATGCCGCAACCATCCAGTCTGACCGCCGCTCCAGGCCGCTTCCTGCTGACGCCGCAGTTTTCGGCTGGCACGACGCGATTCAACAGCCCCCGGCTGGACGCTGCCATCCACGAGGCCATGCGACAGCTCAGGCAGAAGACAGGGCTGGCGCTCGCGGAACAGTCCGCCTCAGCAGGAGCCGGCAGCCAGCTGAAGATCGCGGTGCAGGGAGCGGGCGAAGAGCTTCAATTTGTCGAGGAGGATGAGTCCTATACGCTTTCGGTCTCGAGCACTGGAGTTCACCTTGAGGCCGCTACCGCCGTCGGAGCCATTCGCGGCTTGCAGACGCTGGTGCAACTGGTGCAATCCTCGGGGAGCGAATACGAACTGCCCGCTGTCTCCATCCGCGATTCGCCACGCTTCCCATGGCGCGGCCTCATGATCGACTTTGGACGCCACTTCGAACCGGTTGATGTGCTCAAATGTACGCTCGACGGCATGGCCGCAGTCAAGCTCAACGTCTTCCACTGGCACCTTACCGAGGACCAGGGCTTCCGCATCGAGAGCAAGCTCTTCCCGAAACTCACCATCATGGGGTCTGACGGCCTCTTCTATACCCAGGAGGATGTCGCCGAGATTGTCCGCTATGCTCGCGCCCGCTGCATTCGCGTCGTGCCCGAGTTTGAGATGCCGGGGCACAGCACGGCCTGGCTCATCGCTTACCCGGAACTTGCCAGCGATCGCGCCCCCGATTCGATCCGCCGCGAGTTCGGCGTCTCTGACTTCGCCCTTGATCCGGCTCGCGAGGAGACTTACCAGTTCATCCAGCGCTTTCTTGGCGAGAGGGCCGGCCTCTTCCCCGATGCCTATGTGCACATCGGCGGCGACGAGACCGTGTCTCCCGAATGGAAGACGAGTCCCAGAATCCAGGCCTTCATGCGTGAGCACCAGCTCAAGGACTCTGAAGCTCTGCAGGCTTACTTCAACCGGCGAGTCCTCAAGATCCTCACCGGCCTTCACAAGCATATGGTCGGCTGGGACGAGATCCTCACGCCGGCGTTACCCAGGGACGTCGTGATTCAGTCGTGGCAAGGCGAGGCGCCGCTTGTGAAAGGCGCAGAGCAGGGCTATCAGGGCGTGCTCTCCGCAGGGTATTACCTCGATGCGATGAAGTCCGCCGGAGAATACTACCTTGTAGATCCCTTGCCTTCGAGCGCGCCGCTGACTCCGGAGCAGCGCAAGCTTGTCCTAGGGGGCGAGATCTGCATGTTCAGCGAGCATGTTTATGCGCGCACCATCGACTCTCGCCTGTGGCCGCGGACAGCCGCGATCGCGGAACGTTTCTGGTCTCCCGAGCAGGTTACCGATGTGGATGACATGTACCGGCGCCTGGACGTCGTCTCGGTGCGGCTTGAAGCGCTGGGTCTCCGTCATCTCAGCCAGGAAGATGCCGGCCTGCGTGAGCTTGCCGGAACAGAGCATATCGATGAACTCCGCACCTTCGCCTCTGCGCTGGAGCCCGTTGGCTTTCACGAGCGATACGATCAGCAGAAGACTTCACGGCTCACCGTTCTCGATCGCTTTGTCGACGCGGTACGTCCTGATCCACCCTCGCGCTACGGGATCGAGCGGCTAACGCACGACTTCCTGAAGAGACCGAAGACTGATACCGCGGATCGCGATGCTCTTAGGCGTTGGTTCGAGGTTATGGCTGCGTCTGTTCCTGCGGTCGAGCGACAGATGAAGCAGCCTCCGCTTCTCGCCTAGGTTGAGGGTCGCGCCCAGCAACTGCCCGAGCTCGCGACAGCGGGCCTGGAGGCCATCAGCTTCCTTTCATCGGGAACGAAGGCGCCTGTGGGGTGGAAGATGGGCAAGCTGGCTGAGATCGAAGCGGCCAGAAAGCCCGCAGGCATTGTGCGCTTCACCTTTGTTGACTCACTTGCCGCCCTAATCAATGGTGTTGACTGATCGTTTTTGGATAACCAGCTCTGTTTTCGGACATAGATCGCGTTGCGAGATCGTCACACTCGAGTTGAATTCGCTTAGGAATGAGCGACCTGAGGTTTGAGCGGTTTGGCAGAAGGCGTGCAACATACCTGGCTGACCGGACCTCACCCATAGAACGGTCCAAAGGAAAACTGTGAATCTGAAATGGCTTATCGGTGCAGTGATCAGCGTGGCGAGCATCTCACCGATGCTCGCTCAGTCCGGCAATTCGATCAACCCACCCACCACTCCGCAGACCGCGCCCATGACCGCGTCGGAACGGAAAAACCTGGACATGGTGTTGAAGCTGTGGCGTGAAGTGATTGAGGCTCACCACACCGAATTGGCCGAAACATATCTGGCCGAGGACTACATTCAGCACAATCCCAACGTTCCCACCGGCCGCGCCGCGTTCATCAAGTTGTTCAGCGGCGTTCCGCCGACCAACCCGATTCCTGGACATCTGGCGCACCCTCCGGTCGTTCAAGGCGCCAAGGGCGACTTTGTCTGGCTGGTCTTCGAGGATGAGTCGAAGGACCCGCATGACCCCTCCAGGACCTATCACTACAACACCTTCGATGTCCTTCGCATTCAGAACGGCAAGATTCAAGAGCACTGGGATTCGGAGAAGAGAGTCTCCGGCTCTCCCGACTTTGTTCCGTCCACTGCTCCGGCGCCGTCCACGTGGGACACCGGCAAGCTATCCGCGCAAGAACAGCGCAACATCGGGCTGGCCACCGAAGAATTGAAAGACATTCCGCAATACGGCCATCTCGAGCTCGCCGACAAGACCATGGACCCAGGCTATATTCAGCACAATCCCAACGTCCCCCAGGGCCGGGAAGGCCTCAAGAAGGTCATGAACGGTTTGGCTGACGGCAATCGCCAGGAGATCAAGCCCGAGTGGAAGTTCGAGCCGGTGTTGACCCTGGCCGACGGACCCTACGTCCTGATGATGTGGAACGTCTCCGGCAAAGATCTTTCCGATCCGACCAAGACCTATACCTGGAACCACTTTGACATGCTGCGCATGGAAGATGGCCTGGCGAAGGAACATTGGGACGAAGCACGAATCGAGCGGAACAAGGTGATGGTGGATGCGAAGGCACTGAGTGACTATCCGGGAAGTTATGCGCTGGCACCAAACTTCATCGTTGCCGTGACGCTGGAGGATGGGCACCTGGCGGCGCAGGGGACCGGGCAGCCTAAGTTTGCGCTGGTGGCCGAGTCGAACACGACGTTCTTTCTGGAGAACGCCGACTTGGCAATCGAGTTTGTGAAGGATGGGAAGGGGAAGGTCAATGGGTTGGTCGTGCATCAAGCGGGACAGGATATGAAGGCGGCGAGACAATAGGTTCCTCCGCCTTCCCACAATGCGGCGCCCGAGTGGCTCAGAGTGACGCCTTGAGGGGTCGACACGGTTGTGAATCGCCAGATTAGCGACGAATTGCGTAGTGTTTACTGATCGTGGGCGAATCACCAGCTTCGCTACAAAATAGAGTCTGGTCTGTTTCCGAGAAACCACGTGGACGCAAAGACGACTATGCAGCAACTTGTCTTGTGCTCGGTTGCCCGGACAGAGGTAAAGTAGCCTTTGAGGATTCCCAATGAGTTACTGTCGATCCACCCTGCTCGTCGGTTTCTCCCTCGGCTTTGTATTCTCCCTAGCTTTCGCGCAGGCATCCCGCGACGCAGCTTCTAACGCGCAGCTCGCAAGCCCAGAGATTGAACAGAAGGTCGACACTCTACTAAAGAGAATGACATTCGACGAGAAGATAGGCCAGCTGGTC